>Ga0156743_104_pt1 | contig 61897 bp, 69 predicted proteins | sample RifOxyD1_FD_112072 | JGI IMG/M metagenome (GOLD analysis project Ga0156743, IMG submission 112072) | Candidatus Woesebacteria bacterium RIFOXYD1_FULL_46_19
AAGGGAATTTATTGAAGATGGGGCACTGGCCATCTTGAAGTTTAATAATATTGTTATTGACGAGGCAGACAGAATGGTGGATATAGGATTCATTGCGGATATTAAGTATTTTATTTCGCGTCTTCCCCAGACTCGTCAGTCGCTTTTTTTCTCCGCAACTATTCCTCCTAAGGTAAAACTTATTCTTGGCTCTTTTGTTCGAAACCCGATAACGATATCGGTAAAGGTAAAAGAAAGCATTGAAAATATTAGGCAGGATATTATTAAAGTAACCGATAGCCAGGGGAAAGTAGACCAGCTAGAGAACATCCTCTCCCAGGAAGGATTTAATAAGGTTCTTATTTTTGGACGTACAAAATGGGGAGTTCAGAAACTTTCGAATGAGCTTGCAAGACGCGGCTTTAGGGCGGGGGCCATACACGGGAACAAAAGCCAAAATCAAAGGCAGCGAGTTTTGAATGATTTTAAAAACAGTAGAATCTCTATTCTTCTGGCGACGGACGTAGCTTCCCGGGGACTGGATATTGAGGATGTAAGTCACGTAATAAACTACGATTTACCAAACACATTTGAGGATTATATTCACAGAATAGGAAGAACAGGCAGGGCAAACAAAAAAGGCGTTGCCTTAACATTCGTTTAAAAAATCTCCAAGTTAAAAATTTGATCCCACCCAAAATAGCCAACCGTGAAGGCTGTGTTTAATTCCCTGTTCTTCCCACTCTCGAAGTATTTTAAATTGACACTATTTTACTTTTATTGCTTTTCCGTAATAATCTTGAGGATTTTTGCCAGAGATGAAATTCGAAAGAACGGTATCTATTTCTTCGTTCGATAAGCCAGAATGCAACGCAAAAATTCCTGGAGCGTTTCTTCGTACAAGTTTTCTGAAATCTTTAAAGTCCATCGTTACGACAAACATACCATTTTTTACCGCAAGATTATAAATTTGTTCGTCCTCCGCTTGGCGGGATAAGTTAAAGTCATGGCGGATGTGTTTAACTACTGCCTTTTTCTTAAGTTTCTCAAAAGTTTCTGGTTTGGCGAAGGCGGAATCTAAAACAAGACGAAACTTGGGAGACTTTTTCTGTTTGGGTTTATTACCTCGCAAGTTGGGTTTGGTAGTAAGAGAGGATCTTCGAAATATCTTCTTTTTTTAACGTTTTGAGGTCTGGAAGCTCTCTTTTGATATTGGCAAGCGTATAGTTCATCCCAATGAGTGCCATTACCCGGGAGATTGGGATTCTTGTGCCCCTAATTACCGGTTGTCCACCCAAAACCTTTGGATTAGATTGAATAATTTCTGGCATTGTGTATTCAGAGTATATCTTTATCAAGTTCCGTGTCAAGCCGAATTTGTCCTACAATTTCATTTATGTATATTAAGCACAAACTTTCACCCTCCGACTAGAGAGCGAGAAAATTTGACCTCCGATGCTTGACTTTGCGGATACCCGGAATTATCATATCCACATAATGGTTTCAGAGTTAACTGAGAGACGTCCAACAGTACCCCCGGAAGAGGTCGGAAAGCCTTTGAGCCAAGAGGATATGTACGAGCTTCTTAATGCCCGGAAAGAAAACATGGTTTTATATCAGTGGTTCTTGTCTCATAGTAGGGCGAGAGAGGTATTTGAGGGAATAAGGTCCGACAATCAATTGATTGCGGCTGAAATTTTGGAAACAATTGAACAGCCGGACGCAAGTGAGATCAAGCTCGAGCTTAGATGGCCGGTAAAGTCAGGGGTGGTAGAGGGAAAACAGCTTCCTGGAAGAAGGGCAATAAAGACTAAGTCCTTCCCGGCTACCTACAACTATGTTACGGTTAACTTTCATCGAGTTCAGACAGAGTGGTCTCCGGATTACGGCACAGAGCCAGCTTGGGCGGTATCCATTGAAGGGGAAGGATTGGATTCAATTCTTTGGGCAGAGAGCCTTAGGCCCGTGGATATTGAAGCTGCTATCCAAAGATCTTTTTCAAACCCAAAGACAAAGGACTTCGAAACTCCTGAACAAAAATAAATAGTGAAAATTTGGCCCCATTTTTGTTTTGAGGTCCGGCCTCTCAATCCTATTCAAAAAAATAAAGTATAATTGGCTATGGGTTGGTTTGCGTTGGCATTATCTTCCGTCGTGTTCTTCACTACCCTAAATCTTTTGCAGCGCGTTCTTGCCGTAAAGAGTAGGGACCCCCGCGCCATGTCTTTGGTTTTCAATTTTATAGCCGCAATCCTTGCAACACTGATATTTTTTGTCACGGGATCACACAAGAATTTTAGTCTTCCAACGGGATATTCTGCCTGGATAACACTTGCTGTTGCCTGCCTCATGTACGGTCTTTACGAACGTGGCCGGTTTTACGCCGCTAAGTACCTGGAGGCTTCAACTCTTATCATCGTTCTGAATATCTCTGTGGTAGTTGCTTTTATAGGATCTCTCTTTCTTTATTCGGAACCACTAAGTCTTCGTAAATTAATTGGAGCTACACTGATCTTAATCGCGCTATCTTTGGTGAGTTATAACAAAAAAAGTTTCAAGAGGGGGAGTAGGGTATTAAAGGGCATTATGATCGGTTTTTTGATATCAATATTCTTGGGCATTGGCTGGATGCTTGATAAATTGGGGGCTGCCTACTTTAACGCCAATACATATAGCATTCTTGTGTGGACAATTCCTATCGCCATAATCTATTTTCCTTACATCAAGCTGGCTACTCTTAAGAATGAGTTGAAAGTCACTTCCTGGAAAATCGCTGTTTTGGCTTTACTAAATGTAATCGGCTATCTTTTGCAGTTAAAGGCCTTAGAGCTTCAGGAGGCAACTCGGGTAATCCCGATTGTACAGACGTCGACACTTACTACAGTTTTAGCAGGAGTTGTGCTCCTTAACGAAAAAGAGCATTTAGTAAAAAAGGTAATTGCAGGTTTTACCGCATTCGCAGGCGTATATTTCTTGATTTAATGTCGAGGGTTGATCCCTTGTAGGTTAAATTTTTTGGTAGAATTATCATTAATGGTTAGTCTTTCCGATATCGAAAATTCATTGCAAAAGAGCGGAAAGTTTTGGATTGCTTTTACCGGGGACTCCATTACTTCTTGCGAATGGGTTCACCCTAACTGGAGAGAAATCATCGAATATGTCGTCAAAAAAAAGTTAACAAAAGAGTTAAAAGGAGATTGGAAAACTTCGGAATGGGGAGTCAGATGTTTCAATTCTGGCTATGATGGCGCAACGACCAGAGATATCTTGGGTAAAATCGGCGACATTACTCTTATTGGGCCGGATTTGACGATTGGATTGATGGGAGGAAACGACCCTAGGTTTAATATTTCGGTTTCGGAACATGTTAAAAATATTGAAAAAATTACCGATAATTTAATTTCCTCTGGTTCGAAGGTTGTTTGGTGTAATTCTATACCAGCCGGCCGTGGTTCCAAGAAAAATACAGAGTACGAACCCTATGCTGAGGCGAGTATGAAAATTCAAGAAAAAGAAAATTTACAATTCGTTGACATGTTTAACCTTTACCGAAAATTTCCTTTGGGAAGAATTTTTACATTCAAATTGGAGGAAAATCCAATCGAGGGGATAAAAGAGGGAGAACCCGATCTCCAACACCCCAACCAGCTAGGTAACGCCTACATCGCACAGGTGATACTAAATGAGGTTTTCTCCCTTGAATTTGACCCCGAAAAATACATAAAAGACACACTTAAGGGCAGTAAATATCCAGCCTACTAAGTTCAGAAAATTTGACCCCATAATTTCTTCAAAACTACTGTATAAATTTTTAGATGCTATTGGGCTTGACATTATACATTTTGGTAATTATATTGCAGCCATGTCGCCAGAAACATCGCCCAACGGTATTACTACCCCCGATGAAAAGGCTTCGTATGAGCATTACCGTAATATGCGGGGGCATGTGACAGAACTTTTGGAGTTGTTTCAAAAACACGAGGTAGGAAGGGCAATCGTTTATCGTGATTTTGGCCGAACCAGTTTGATGGGCTATATCCTTCCATTGGACCCCGAAGACAATTCGCATTTGCTTATTTTTGAGGATGGATATATGGCAGTTACTCAAGCCGACATGGAAGTTAAAGAGTGCGGAGATATTTACAGAGAGAGAATGGGAAGGAATATTAATGACTACTTAACTTCTGAGAAACGGCCCGCAAATATTCTCTATTTCCTAAGATTACATCCATCAGGCCCTGGAGCACGGAGAGTAGGAGATGTACTTTTTACAAATGAGTCTAGCCAATCAGCAGAGAAATTTAAGGGTGTAGCTTCAGATGCCTTGAAGGTTGTTCGCCAGAACCTGAGAGGTCGCAGGGAAATTTTGATACAAACTGTCGATACTGTGCGTCAGACAATCGGGTCGCTAGCAACCGAAGGGGTAGGCTTCATTTAAAGAGAAATTTGACCCCATAATTTCTTGGGCCTAATTCGGCCTGCTATAATCAGACGATGCAAGCTCCTGATTTTAAACTACCCGACCAAGAGGGGAAAAACCATTCCCTGTCGGATTATCGGGGAAAGTGGCTGGTTTTATATTTTTACCCGAAGGATTTTACTCCGGGCTGTACCAAGGAAGCCTGCGCCTTTCGGGACGCAAGACAGGAATTCGATAAAAGGGGAGTCAAAATTGTCGGAATCTCAAAAGACACCGTTGCCTTGCACAAAAAGTTTGCCGAAAAGTATCGTTTAAATTTTCCCCTTCTTGCCGACCACGAACACCAAGTCATTGAGGCCTACGGCGCCTGGGGCAAGAAAAAATTCATGGGCAGGGAGTTTTTCGGAATACTGAGAAGCACCTTCCTTATTAACCCCAAGGGAGAAATCGTCAAAGAGTATAAAAATGTCAACCCCATTACTCATTCATCCGAAATTCTTCGAGACCTTGAAAAGTTTGTTTGAAAATCTTCCCCCGGGTCCGTCCGAAAATTCAATTTGGCCCCATGCAGGAGTATAATTTTTAAGATATGAATATCAGAATGGTCGCCGCGGTCGTGATATTAAATTTCCAAGGCAAGATTTTAATTATGAAACGCTCCCCAAAAAAGAAAATTCATCCGAATCTCTGGGGTCTCCCGGCAGGCGGGGCAGGAAATTCTGAAAGCCTGGAAAAAACGGCGATAAGAGAAGCCCTAGAAGAAACAGGCTTAGCAATAACAAATCTCAAAAGAGGCCCGACATTGACGGTTAAAATACCAGGCGGTGCCCACGAAATTAACTATTTTTTAGCAAAATCAGATTCTTTAGAAGTCAATCTGAATAAAGAACATAGCGAATACAAGTGGGTACTGCCGGCGGAAGCATTGAATTATCAATTCGGTATACCCCGGCAACATGTAAGGAAGGTTCTGGAAAAGTTTGGCCTTCTCCAAATTTGACCCCATAATTTTGGTATAATTGCCGCAATATGACCGAGCTGACGCCACAAACGGAAAAGGGGGCCGCACCGGCTGACAGAATTCGAATGATTGAAGGCTTCGGCCGGCGCTATGTCAGAGACTTTCTGGCCGGGGAGACTGTCGGCCGGGAAGCCTTTTTAGGGGACAGCTACGAGGCTTTGAAATTTTTCTTCAGAAGAAGCTTTTACCGGGGCCAGAGGGACGAGGTCTCGGACAACTTCAGACAGAAGGCTTTTGAGGTTCTCGATGAAAAAGTCAAAGGCCAAGACCTCGACGATGTCAGCGGCGGCGTCCTTGAGGAACAGCTCTGGCATAACGGCGTCAACAACGCCACCGACAGGCGCATGGTCCGCCAGACCATTGATTTTACCCAACAGCTCCCCGAAAGAAATATCGTCCGCTACGCCATCGAGAAAATAAAAAGCGGCCAGGCCGGGCAGGCCCAGGGGGAGCTGACGGGGATATTCGGAGTAGGGGATAAAATTGCCAGTTTCTATTTAAGGGATGTGGCCCTGGTCTTTGGTCTTGAGGAAGAGATTGCCGAGGCAGAGCTTAAGTATTTCCAGCCCGTAGACACCTGGGTATTGCAGGTGGCCGCAAAGCTGGCAATTGTCACCGGGGATGTTAACTTAACCAGACCAACCCATATCGAAAAGGCAAAAGAGCAAATAATTGGTGCTTGCCGGACGGCTGGCGTCTCGACTTTACTTTTTAACGCAGGGGCCTGGTATGCGGGGGCATATTCTTTGGAGCTTCTTCTTGCCGCCGACTAAAGCGGAATTTTAATTTGTAATCCCCCCATCACCCGGGGTATAATTTTTCACAGGATGAGTGAGCGGGAATTGCGGTGCGCTTATGACCCCAGGCTTCCGTGTCCGAACGAGTGCGGGCTTCGTGATTACTGGCTGAAGACGGGAAAGCGATATTCAATCCCTCCGGAAGTCGTCAGTGAACTGATTGTTGATTTACCGCCGAGACAGAAAAACGGTGAACCGGGAATCAACAGCCATCAAAACGGCCGGTTTATAAGACGATATTGTCTTCAAGAGAATCACAAATAAATTTATGGCAGATAAAAAGTATTGGTCGGGTGAGGTGACCAAGCATTCAATCGCCCTTGATTTGGAGAAAGGAGTTTTTACTTGGAATGACCCCAAAAAGATTGCGCTCTCGCTGAAGAAAAGTTCAGAGGCAAGTTTCAGAAAAAAGGCGGGTCCATTTCAATCGGCCATGAGCATGCTTAACTTTTATATCAATCGAGCCGGTAAAAATTTACCCGCCTCGCGCCGAAAACTCCTGGAACAAGCTAAAATCGAACTCCGTAAAGCCTTTGCAGGCTAACTGCCAATGGGTTACAATCAATTGAATGGCTAATTTGGATAATTTAAGACACTCCACCTCACACCTCTTGGCGGCGGCGGTTTCTTCTTTGTGGCCCAAGTCAAAACCGACCCTTGGCCCTCCGATTGATGATGGGTTTTACTACGATTTTGCCGATTTGACTATCTCCGAGGAAGATTTGGCCAAGATTGAGACCAAAATGCGGGAGCTTGTAAAGAATTGGGATTCTTTTGAAAAAATTGAAGTTACCCCAGAGCAAGCCCGTAAAGAATTCAAGGACAATCCCTATAAGCTTGAACTGATCGATGAATTTGCCAAGGAAGGCCAAAAAATCACCTTTTATGAATCCGGAAAGTTCTTGGATTTATGCCGCGGCGGACACGTTGCCAAACCCAAGGATGAGATAAAACACTTCAAACTTCTTTCGGTTGCGGGGGCCTATTGGCGGGGGAGCGAGAAAAATCCAATGCTGACCAGAATTTACGGGACGGTCTTCCCTTCTCAAGGGGAACTGGATAACTACCTGTCTTCTTTAGAGGAGGCAAGAAAACGGGATCATCGCAAACTGGGTAAAGAACTGGACCTATTCACATTTTCAGACCTTGTCGGCGCCGGTCTTCCCCTTTATACCCCCAAGGGTGCACTCCTAAGAAAACTCGTCAATGAACACGTAGAATCTATCCAGTCGAAGCAGGGATACTCTCAGGTGTGGACTCCCCAAATTGCAAAAGCCGAACTTTTCAAAACTTCCGGGCACTACGATAAGTACAAAGACTCGATGTTTAGAGTTATCTCCAACTATTCCGAAGAAGAATTTTATCTAAAACCGATGAATTGTCCTCAACATACCCAAATCTATGCTTCGAGGTCCAGAAGCTATCGGGATCTACCCTTAAGATTCACCGACTTTGCCATGCTTTATCGAGACGAAAAACCGGGCGAGCTGTCCGGCCTGGCCAGGGTTAGGGCGTTTTCTCAAGACGATTGCCATATTTTTTGTCTGGAGAGCCAGGTAGACGAAGAAGTGGACAGAGCTTTGTCTATGACAAAAGAAATAATGAAGGTCTACGGTTTTAAATACCGCTATCGACTCTCAATCAGAGATCGGGAACAGCCGGAAAAGTATATCGGAGACCCGAAGGTTTGGGATAAAGTTGAAAAGTGGGCCGAGAAAATTATGGTTAGAAATAAAATCGATCATTTCGACGGCCCCGGAGAAGCAACCTTCTATGCACCCAAAATGGATCTCATCGCCCAAGACGGTCTGGGAAGAGAATGGCAACTCTCAACGGTTCAGATAGATTTCTTTTTGCCGGAAAGATTTAAGTTGACCTACATTGACAAGGATGGGCAGGAAAAAAGACCGGTAATGATACACCGGGCAATTATCGGGTCTCCGGAAAGGTTCCTGATGATTCTCATCGAACACTTCGGCGGAGCTTTCCCCGTCTGGCTCTCTCCGGTCCAAGTCAAAGTTCTTCCCATTACCGAGAGAAATCTTGATTATGCCAAGAAAGTAGGCGATAAACTCTCGGGAGAGGGAATAAGGGCCGAGGTGGACGAGCGGAATGAAACTCTCCAGGCCAAGATTCGGGATGCCCAACTTACCAAGGTTCCTTATATGCTCATTGTCGGGGACAAAGAAGAAAAGGCCGGAACCGTTGCCAAAAGGGACAGGAAAGGAAAAGATTACGGACCCGTTAAGGTTGAGAATTTTATTGCCGGTGTCAGAAAAGAAATCGACGAAAAATCCCTTGATTGACAAACCCTTGATGATTTTCCTTTATTCTTGTAAAATTAGCCTCATCAGTTGAAAAGCAGTAGTTTATATTGGCGAGTCGATAATAACATCCGTGCCCCGGAGGTGAGAGTAATTGGGAGCGACGGCAAGCAAATAGGCGTGATGAAGACCTCCGAGGCTTTAAAGAAAGCCCAGGAAAAGAATCTTTCGCTGGTTGAAATTGCCCCTGCCGCCAAACCTCCCGTTGCCAAGATTGTGGATTTCGGGAAGTTCAGGTATCAGGAGGAAAAGAAAGCCAGGAAGGTTCAAAAGGGGGTCAAGGGCGGAGAGGTCAAGGAGATAAGATTTTCGCCTTTCATCGCCGAGAACGATTATCGAACCAGGCTCGGACGGGTTAAAGAGTTTTTGGGGGAAAGAAACAAGGTCAGACTGGTGGTCGTTTTCAAGGGAAGACAAATGGGCAGCAAGCCCTTCGGGTACAATCTCTTGAAACGAATCCTCGACGAGCTGGCGGAAACAATATCGGTTGACATGGCGCCTAAATTTTTAGGGAGACAGCTGATCATGGTTGTCTCACCGACAACAAAGAAAACCACCAAGGTGGTGAGCGAGGAAAGCGAGTCGAATCATGCCGAAACAAAAAAGTAGAAAATCAGTTTTAAGAAGGTTCAGAATTACCAAGCGCGGCAAGGTATTAAGACGCCAGGCGTTCCGACGTCATTTGAAGGCCTCCAAATCCAAAAAGAGACTCAAAAACCTCAAAAAAATTATCGAACTCAAGGGTCACTTTGCCAAAAGAATTAGAAAATTGGTAGGTAAAAAATATGAGAGTTAAATCAATTGCAGCCAGGAAACACCGGAAAGTAAAAAAGCTGGCCAAAGGCTTTAGGCAGGCCAGGAGAACCAGGGTCAAGGCGGCCAAGGAGGCCCTCCTTCACGCCGGAGCCTATGCCTATCACGGCCGAAAGTTAAGAAAAAGAGATATGAGAGCTCTTTGGATTACCAGAATCAATGCGGCCCTAAGGGCGGAGGGAGTCAGCTACTCAAAATTCATGGCGGGACTTAAAAAAGCCAAGATCGGGTTGGACAGAAAAATCCTCGCCGATATTGCCGTCAACGATCCGGCTACTTTCAAAGAAATACTCTCTCAAGTAAAATAGTAGTATCTTCATGAGAGAGGAAATAATCAGCACCAAAAACGAGGCGATGGCCCAGATAATGGACGCCGACTCCTCGGCCGAACTGGAAGAACTCCGCATCTCCTACCTGGGCAGAAGCGGGAAACTGACTTCACTGATTAAACGCCTCAAAGAAATTCCGGGAGAAGAAAGAAAAGAAGTGGGGATTCTAATCAACGACAGCAAGTCAGCGATTGAAAGCTTACTCGCCGAGCAAAAAAATAAACTGGGCGAAGTAGCCAGAGAATGGTTTGACCCGACCATTCCGGGGATAAAACCCAAAAGGGGACACCTCCACCTAATCACCAAAGCAATCGGGGAAATTTCAGAAACTTTTAAGCAAATCGGCTTTGTCAGGGTTCGCTACCCCGAGGCCGAATGGGACTGGTTTGCCTTTGAGGGCCTAAATATGCCCAAAGCTCACCCGGCCCGGGATGAATGGGAGACCTTCTTTGTCGATACCTCGGCTCATCCTACTTACGGTCAAATTGTCTTGACTCCCCATACTTCTTCGGGCCAAATCAGGGAAATGAAGAGGGTTAAGACTCCTCCGATTAGGATGATCAATATCGCCAAGTGTTATAGAAGGCAAATCGATGCCTCCCACGTTCCCATGTTCCATCAGTTCGAGGGGCTGGTGATTGATAAAGGGATTTCCGTCGCCCACCTTAAAGGAACGCTTGACTATTTTGCCAGAAATTTCTTCGGCAAGGAACGAAAAACCAGGCTAAGGCCGTTCCACTTCCAGTTCACCGAACCCTCGTTTGAAGTCGACGTTACCTGCGGGATTTGTTTGGGGAAGGGCTGTAAAGTCTGTAAAGAAGGCTGGCTGGAACTCGGGGGAGCCGGAATGGTCCACCCGACGGTCCTCAAAAACGGCGGCATAGACCCCAAGGTATATTCGGGCTTTGCCTTCGGCTGGGGAGTAGAGAGGACCTATATGATGAAATCCGGTCTTTCAATTCCCGACATCAGACTTCTTTATAGTTCAGACCTGGGATTTTTGAAACAATTTTGATGGATATAAAAATACCGGACACCTGGCTGAGAGATTTTCTAAAGACCAAGGCCACTTCTTCGGAAGTTGCCAAATATCTTTCCCTTTCGGGTCCATCCGTGGAAAAGATCGAGAAATCCGTTTATTTCATTGAAGTGACCACAAACAGGGTGGACATTGCTTCAGTCGTGGGAGTTGCCCGAGAAGCAGCCGCCATCTTGCCCCAGTTTGGCGTTAAAGCCAGACTTCAACCGGTTAAACTCCCTCTCCTCAAGTTTTCGAATAAGGTAGGGTATCTGGAAGCAGAAGTAAATCACAACCTCTGCCCACGCTTCAGCGCCGTTCTCATTAAAAATGTCCAAATCGGGCAGTCTCCGGACTGGATGAAAGACAGACTGGCCGCCGTCGGCGTCAGGCCCATCAATAACGTCGTCGATATCTCAAATTATGTCATGCACGAGCTGGGACAACCCGTCCATACCTTTGACTACGACAAAATCAGGGGGGCCAAGATGATATTAATGGAAAGCAGGAAAGGGGAGAGGCTGACGACTCTTGACGGCAAAACCCATACGCTCTCCGGAGGAGATATTGTCATCGAAGACGGGGAAGGACGCCTGATTGACCTCGCCGGAATTATGGGGGGGGGAAACTCGGCCGTTGACGAGGGCACCAAAAACGTTCTTCTTTTCGTTCAGACATATAATCCTGTCAATATCAGACAAACTTCGATGTCCCTGGCCCAAAGGACCGAGGCGGCGACTCTTTTTGAAAAGGGACTTGACCCGGAGCTGGTGACCGACGGAATCGGACGGGGGATAGAGCTATTTGTCAAACTTACCGGCGGAAAAGCCGAAAAAGAAATCCTGGATATTTATCCAAATCCCTACAAAGCCAAAAAAGTAACTACGGATATCGACTTTATTGCTTCAAGGCTGGGTACGGGCGTAGAAAAGGAGAAAATCAGCCAAATCCTCAGGTCCTTGGGATTTGAAACGGCCTGGCGCGGAAAAATCCTGGAAGTTTTGGTTCCTTCTTTTAGGGCCGGGGATATCGAAATACCCGAAGACGTTGTCGAAGAGATTGCCAGACTCTACGGCTACCACAACTTGCCGAGCGAACTCATGCCGGGAGACCTTCCGGAACCCCTAAAAGATGCTCCTTTTGGCTTTGAAGAAAAGGTAAAAAATATTCTCAAGGGTTACGGAGGAGTCGAAGTTTATACTTTTTCACTGGTCGCCTTGGAAGAGGCGCCCACGGGCCTCAAGCTGAAAAACCCTCTGGGCAAGGAATCGGAATATTTAAGAACTTCCCTCATGCCCTCGCTTCTGACGGCCGCCAGGCAAAACGCCGGCGAGAAAGAGCCTTTCCATCTTTTTGAAATGGCCAATGTCTATCTGCCCAAGAAAGGGGATTTACCCGACGAAAAGATGACGCTGGGGGGAATTTTTGCCAACAGCTCCTACCGCGAAGCAAAAGGGGTAGTTGAAGGACTCGTCGGCGAACTAAACGTCAAAAGTGAAATATTCTCGGAGGATGCCGCCCACTATCTTCCGAATCGACACATTTATCTAAAGGTAAAAGGAAAAATTTTGGGAGAATTCGGAGAACTCTCCCAAGGATATCTCTATTATGAGTTTGACGCCGAAGCCTTAAGAGAAGCCTACCGCGAAATCGAAAGCTTTAAACCCATTCCCAAATATCCGGCCCAAATTGAAGACCTGACCTTCTCCTTCCCTTCGCGTACCAAAATAGGAGAAGTCATAGATTATGTCTTTTCTTCAAATAAATCGGTAGCGAAAATGGAGCTTGGGGATATCTACAACGAAAATTACACTTTCAGGCTCTGGTATCAGCACCCCGACAAAACGCTGACAGATATAGAGGTTGAAAAAGTTAGGAATCAATTGACAAAAGGGCTGAAGAATAAATTCGGAGCAATAGTTAAATCCTAAAGACTAGTCTCTTAGAACTGTTCTTGTCATTCCCGTAACTTCAGTTTTCTGGGTTATAAATTTAATGGCTATATTTACTATCCCGTTTCTGATGACTTCATCATACTTTTCTCCAAACTCGCCCCTTAATTGCCTAAATTCCTCTTCGTTTATTTCGCGCGCTCGATATTTGCTTCTGATCGTATACCACACTGTTACAGCCTGGAGGCCTTCTTCGCCCAAAGCACCTAGCCCTGAAAATCCTTTAATTTCTTTTTGGAGGTGAGCTTGAAGCAATCCTTTCCAATTTTTATTGCTCAAAACCTCTCCTTGCTGTTTTAAGCTCCTTATATAACTTCTCTCTCCTTTTGGTGCCCTTCTTTCTTCGTCCATGCGTCCAGTTAGGGATGGATTATACCACGTAGTCAAGGAATTGGGCTAGGAGAGGGGGTATAGTCCCAGGGAACGTTGACACCAATGGTTATTTTTCTGTCCGATTCTTTACCGTTTGCATCTCTGGCTTTGGCCCGAAGAGTGTGAACGCCGTCGGAAAAGTACCTATTCGGATCTTCAAAGGGCGGGCCGTCGAAGGTTCTGACTTTGGTCCCGTCTATCTCAAGCTCGATTTGAACAATTGTAGAGGTAGAACTAGCAGATATTTTTATAGTCATAGTATTAGGCAGGTACGACTCCCTATCTTTAGGATTTAAAAACTCGACATTGACCGGATTTGAGGTCCCGCAATAGTCGTTGGGCGGGTGATATCTGGCATCTCCTTGGGTAGAAAGCCAGGAAAGAATTCCTTCCTGCCAGCGATTGACCCCTCCGGGAGCAGCCGTCGGGTCTTCTTCTTTAAAGACAAAGAACTCTTTTTCTTCGTAGTTTCCGGCGGCAATATCGGATGGGGTGGCCAGCTTGCCGTCGGTTTTACACACCTTGAGTTTGGCGTGGACTTTATCTTCACCGGGCTCGGTGCCCCTGATAAAGTACTCAATTCTTGAAGCATAGCCGTCGTGGGAGCGGAAACCCGAAACGGCATCGACCGAGGCGGTCACAATTCCCGAAGGGGTCTCAAAGCCGACATTGGGCTTGTTTTTGAGCATTTCCAAAAGTGTCCTTCTCCAGATTGGTGAGGCTCCGGAAACCCCCGAGGCCACATTGAGCATCGGCGTATAGTCGTTATTGCCCACCCAGACTCCGACCAATCCTTGGGAATTGCCGCCGATGGTCCAGTTGTCCCTTTGGTCGTTGGTCGTTCCGGTTTTAACCGCTACGGTTCGTCCCGAAATATTGAGAAGCGAGTTTGGACCAAAGACATTGGTTCTGGCGGCGTTATCGGAAAGAATGTGGGCGATTAAGTAGGCCTGCTCTTCGGTCAGAACTCTTTTGCCTTTTTCGGGTTTGACCTCTTCCAAAACTTTGCCGTCGGAATCCTCAACCTTAAGAATGGCAACCGGATCGACCTTATAGCCTTTATTCATGAAGGCGGCATAGGCGCCCGTCAGCTCAAACAGCCTAACTTCTCCACCGCCAAGGGTCAGGGATAAGCCCACCCGCTCAAGCGTCTCCTTGTCCGGTTTAAGGGTCGAGATGCCCAAGTCGTAGGCGGTTTCCAACGTGTCTTTGATGCCGACCATGGCCAGCATCTTAACCGCCGCCATGTTGATGGAGTTGCCCAGGGCGTACCTGAGCTGGATCGGGCCCCGATATTTGCCGTCGTAGTTAACCGGCGTATAGTCGGGCTGGCCCACCCCGCCCGGGAAAACGGTGGCCACGTCCATGATCAGGGTCGAGGGGGTGTAGCCCTCTTTAAGGGCGGTGACATAGGTCACGGGCTTAATGGCACTTCCCGGCTGCCTCAAGGCCTGGACGGCGGCGTTAAACTGACCGTCGTAATTGGGGTCGTTGAAGTTTTTTGACCCGACCATGGCCAGAATCTCCCCGGTCTCGGGATTTAAGGCCACCGAGGCGCCGTTGGTAATCCTTTGGGACTCGACTTTGGCAATCTCTTCCCTGACTATTTCCTCGGCCGCCTCCTGAAGCGTCAAGTCAAGAGTGGTCGTCACCCTTAAGCCTCCCTGTTCGACGACCCTCTCGCCGTACCTTTCTTCGAGAATTTTTTGGACATACTGGACAAAGTGGGGGGCTTTAAAGGAAGCGCCCCTGGCCTGAAACTCAACACCGGCCAGCTCCGAGAGGGCCGCCTCTTCCTGCTCTTCGGTAATATAGTCGTCTTCCATCATTCTTCTCAAGACGTCGGTCGTTCTGGCAATGTAGGCTTTGGGGTTTGAAGAATAAGGAGAATAAGACGACGGCCTTTGGGGAAGACCGGCCATGACGGCGCTCTCGACCAGAGTTAAGTCTTTGACTTTTTTGCCGAAATAAACTTCGGCGGCCGCTTCCACCCCCCAGGCGGTGCCGCCGTAAGGGGCCTCGTTGAGGTACATCTGGAGTATCTCGTCTTTGGTATATTTCCTCTCAATCTGAATTGCCAGAATGAATTCTTTGATTTTTCTGAAGATGGATCGCTCCGGAGTCAGAAGGACGTTTTTGACCAGCTGCTGGGTCAGGGTCGAGCCTCCCTGGGCCCGGCCCAGGGTGAAGACTCTGGTTATCCCCCGAAAAATGCCCAGGGGGTCAAAGCCCTGGTGCTGATAAAAGTTCTTGTCTTCGATGGCGATGGTTGCCTGCCTTAAGAATAGGGGAACCTCGTCAAGGGGAACCGGGGTCCGCCTTTGGTCGGCATAAATGTCATATAAAACTTCCCCGTTTCTGTCCAAAATCTTGGTGGAAAAGCCCTCCCGCCTGATAATTTTATCCGGAGTCGGCAGGTTAAAGGCAAAAAGGGGAATGACCAAGAAAGAAAGGACAAAAAGACCGATGACTGCCAAGAAAGCCAGTTTGGCGAGCCTAAAAAAGACCCGGCTCTTTTTGACTCTGGCCTGATAGGCATGGGACACCCCGCCGTATCTTCTGGCTCTGAATTTTTCCCGCCACATATCCTTACCTGTCATTGTATCAATATGGCTTAAGCGAGACAAATTTGACTATCATTTCGCCAACCGATAAAATACGAGCATTGACAAGTTGAAAGGCTGAGAAGCAGCGAAGTAGCTTTACTAGGTGACAATAGAGATAAGGCGATTGGTGCAAGACCTTACGAACTAGAAAAAGTGAATTACCCTGCAGAGCCGCTACGATTAAATCGGAGACGGGTGCGCCCGTAAAAGCGCTAGAGTTTGTCGGAAACGGAGAACTCGAAAAATGAGGATTATTTCCTTTAAGTTTCGGGTCCCGCTTAGGCGGGATTTTTGATGGAGGAAGTAATCAAAGCAGGGTGGTACCGCGAGAAAAGACCTCGCCCTTGCATACAACCTTTGGTGTTGTGTGTAGGGGCGAGGTTTTTTTATGAAAACAGTTGGCATCATCGGCGGGTTCGGACCAGAAACAACAGCTAAATTTTTAATGCTGTTGATTTCTCTGTGGCAAAAGAAAAATCAAAACACTAGGCCGGAGATATTGCTCTGGAACGCACCGGTCGACAATAAGATTGAACAAGAATTTATTTTGACAGGTAAAAATGCCAGGAAACTACTCCCTTTAGTCATCTCGGGCGCCCGGAAACTTGAGGCTGGGGGAGCAGACTTTCTTGTTTTGCCCTGCAATTCTCTACACATCTTTATGAAAAATATCAGAACATCGGTCGGTATCCCGGTTCTGAGTATCGTCGAAGAAACCACAAAATTTGTTGCCGGAAAAAAGATTGGCCGAGTCGGTTTGCTGGGCACAAAAGCCACCATTAAATCCGGTATTTTTAACTCTCAGTTTAGAAAACACCATATTTCGATATTGATTCCCGAAGCAGGCGAGCAAACAAGCTTAAATGCTGTCATCCATAATCTTGTTAGAGGCAGAAAAACAAACCGAGACGCTAGAGCGGTCAGCCGCCTGGTCAAAAGGATGGTGAAAGACGGAACAGGAAATATTATTCTGGCTTGTACGGATCTCCAACTCTTAGCGTTAAAACAAAAAAGGGCAAACTTAATCGATACGCTTGAAGTCTTGGCCAAGGCCACTGTAGAAAAAATGGGGGAACAATAGTACCATTAGTTAGAACCTATGAACGAAACCATTGAAGAATTATTAACAAGGGGGGTCGTCAACATTATCCCCAACAAAGACAAACTCAAAAAACTTCTTCTTTCCGGGAAAAAACTCAACGTCTACCTCGGGATTGACCCGACGGCGACAAAAATTCATATCGGCAACGCCGTCCCTTTAAGAAAACTCCAATCTTTCGTCGAACTCGGACACAATGTCACTTTCCTTATCGGCGACTTCACCGCCCTCATCGGCGATACTTCGGACAAAGAAAGCGAAAGACCGACTCTCACCTATGAACAAGTACAAGAAAATTTCAAAACATATCAAGAACAGGCCGGTAAAATTTTAGATTTTACAAAGGTCAAAGCCAGATTTAACAGCGAGTGGCTAAAAAAACTCGATTTTAAGGAAGTGATCAAGCTCTGTCAGCGTTTTTCGTTTGGAGATTTTGCTTCAAGGGAACTGATTAGAAAACGATTGCAGGCGGGAAAATGGGTGGGGCTCCACGAGGCTTTATACCCGGCGATGCAGGGTTATGACAGTTATTACATGGATACCGATGTCCAAATCGGCGGGGCCGACCAGACTTTCAACATGCAGGCGGGTAGAGTTTTGCAAAAACACCTGAGAAATAAAGAGTCGTTTGTTCTCGTGACCGGTTATCTCGAGGGAGTCGACGGCAGAAAGATGAGTAAGTCTTGGGGGAATGCGATTTGGCTGACCGATACCCCCGAAGACATGTTTGGCAAAGTGATGTCTCTTGGGGACAATTTATTGATGACTTATTTCACTCTGGCTACCAATTTATCCGGCCAGAAACTCTCGGAAATAGAAAAAGAAATAAAAAGCGGTAAAAACCCGATGGCCATCAAGAAAAAGCTGGCTTTGACTATCGTCTCAGAACTGCACAGTCAAAAGGAGGCCGAGAGGGCCCAGGAAGAATTCGAAAGAACCTTCCAAAAAAGAGGGGCACCGTCGGCAATTCCGACAATAACGATTAATGACTCGTCCCTGCCCCTTTTGGATCTGGTTTTTGCGACCAAGGCGGTGACCAGCCGTTCGGAAGCCAAAAGGCTGATCCTCCAGGGCGGAATCGACGTGGAAAAAAAGACAATCAACGACCCGACCCAAGAAATTACCATTCCCAAAGCGGGGATTGTCGTCAAGGTCGGTAAAATAAAATTCGTTAAGGTTAAAAGCAAATGATACTCAGTAAAAAACAAAGAAGACTTTTTGTCATTTTCATCGTCATCGCCACCCTGGGGCTGCTTTTGACCTCGTTTTTACCGTACCTGACTGCCTTCCAGTAATTTATGGATGTAACGACATCGGTGGCAGAATTATCACTGGTCGGCCCGATTTACCTAAGGCGCCTTAAGAAGCTTAATATCGAAAGAGTCGAGGAGCTTCTTCATCACCTGCCCCACCGGTACCTGGACTTTTCCCTGACCTCCGATATCGGCCGGGCCCAGCTCGGGGAGACCTTAACCCTAAGAGGAGAAGTCACCTCGATTAAAAATCTCTACACCCGCTCCGGCAAAAAAATTCAGCTGGCCGAAGTTTCGGACACGACCGGGACCATTCTGGCCGTCTGGTTTAACCAACCCTTCTTGGTCAGAACCCTTTACCCAGGGGTCAAGGTGGCCCTGGCCGGCAAAATCGACTGGTTTGGCAGAAAAAGAGCTTTAATTTCCCCCGAATACGAAAAGGTTTTTAAGGGAAAGGGGAGCGTCCACACCGGCAGAATCATCCCCGTCTACCCCGAAACCGCCGGGATTTCCTCCAAGTGGATTAGGGGCAGGGTCAAAGAGGCCTTTACCGAGACCCACGGCAAAATAAAAGAATTTCTCCCGCCGGCGGTTCTTGACGAACTGAATTTAGTCAATTTCCCCGAAGCCGTCTCTAGCGTCCACTTTCCCGATAATCTTGACCAGGCCGAAGCGGGCAGAAAAAGACTGGCCTTTAACGAACTGCTCTTTCTGCAGTTGAAAAACGTTTGGAGAAAAAGGGAGTGGGAGAAAAACCAATCGACCCACAAATTGGCTGTTCAAAAAAAGCCCTTTGACGAATTTATCCTTTCTTTGCCCTTTGAACTCACTCCTTCCCAGAAGCGCTCGGTCGGGGAAATACGGCAAGACTTGGAAAGGGGTGTCCCCATGAATCGACTTTTGGAGGGTGACGTCGGCAGCGGCAAAACGGTCGTGGCCGCCATCGCCGCCTTTGCCTCTTTCTTAAACGGCTGCCAAACCGTCTTCATGGCCCCGACCCAAATTTTGGCCCAGCAGCACTACGAAACCCTCAATAAACTATTTAAAAAGCTTAAAGTAAGAATCTCGCTGATTACCTCCGAAACTAAAAAGTTAGAAATCGGAAGAACGGACATTTTTATAGGCACCCATGCTTTAATCCACCAAAAAATCGATTTCGACAAGGTCGGACTGGTGGTCATCGACGAACAACACCGTTTTGGGGTGGAACAAAGAGCCCACCTGGTCAAAAAAGTGGGCAGGAGGAAAATTGCCCCCCACGTCTTAACGATGACGGCCACCCCTATCCCGAGAAGCGTTGCCCTGACTTTTTACGGCGACCTGGATTTATCGACCCTGACCGAGCTCCCCAAGGGCAGGCAAAAAATTACCACCTGGATCGTTCCACCCTTAAAAAGGGCAGGAGCCTACGGCTGGATAAAAGAAAAAATTGAAAAAGACGGTACCCAGGCGTTTGTCGTCTGTCCCCTGATTGAGGAATCCGAAAAAGAAACCATGGCCCAGGTTAAGGCCGCCACCAAAGAATATGAAATCCTCAAAAAAGTTTTCAAACCCTTAACCGTCGGCCTTCTTCACGGCCGAATGAAGGCAAAAGAGAAAGAGAAGGCTCTTTCAGAATTTCGTCAAGGGAAACTCAACATTCTGGTTTCTACGCCGGTGGTTGAGGTCGGAATTGACGTCCCCAATGCGACCATCATGCTGGCAGAAGCGGCCGAGAGATTTGGCCTGGCCCAGCTCCATCAATTAAGGGGCCGGGTGGGCAGGAGTGAGAAAAAATCGTATTGTCTTTTAATCTCCGAGAGTAAATCCCAAAAAGTTATCTCGCGCTTGGCCGCCATGACCAAATCCCTAAGCGGATTCGAACTGGCCGAGCTGGATCTAAGGCTGAGGGGCCCCGGCGAGGTCTTCGGCACCAAACAACACGGCTTTCCGGAGCTCAAAATCGCCAGATGGGACGATATCGAATTAATAAAGGAGGTCAAAAAAGTGGCGGAGGAAGTTTTTGGGGTGCCCCGAAAATATTCCGAACTTCACTCGTACCTAGCCCAGAAACAAATTATTGCCAACTAAATATGTCGAAGAAATTGATTTAGTCTAGCCAGGATGATATCATCCTATAGCCATGGCAAAATCACCAGAGATTCTTTCAAGAAGAGACGCCCTTAAAACGTTAGGCCTGTTTACGGGAGGAGCCCTCCTTGCCTCTTGTGCGCCCCAGAAACCAGAATTAGTCATCCGACAATATACTCCCACCCTTACTTCTACTCCTTCGCCAGAGTCGACCTCGACAAAAGAACCTAGCGTCACTCCCGAACCTACCTCCACCGAAGCTCCCCGATATCAACTGGGAGATGGAACGCAAACGGAAAGAGTGATGGAGGGACAATTAGTAGACCTTTTCCCGGGAAGTGAGGTCTTTATGAGCGAAAGGGGGGATATAATAATTGTTAATGAAGAAACGGGTGTTCGTTTGGCTGGTCAAGAGATGCGTACAGAACATGGCATTTTCACACTTTTACTTCAAGACTCAAATTATAGAACCGCGGCGAATTTAAACTATAGAGAAACCAGTGAAAATATGGGGGGATATCCAAGCATTACCGACCATCCTTACAAGGAGGAATTAGTTAGAATAATGTCGACATTGATTGAACTAAAAAGTCGGGAAATAATGCTCGGCAATGTTAACCTTGCGAGCCATATTCCTACAGACAAAAATTTGATAGCGATAATTATGAATCCTGGCAATGCTATACCACTTTCAAGAACACTGCCAGAAAATTTTATAGACCCAAATCATGCGAGACAAATCTATTCGGGCGTACTTGGGTACCCGATTTTGGTTACCGAAAATGGGGAGTATCTGTTAATACGTTTTACTGCCCGCCTTTACCCTAATTACCCTAACCCCGATTTCTTTCCGGAAGAAAGTATCTTTGACACTTTTGCCCATTACCTCCGCGAGACCTACTTTTCATTACTTAGGGAGGCAGCAAGTTCGCAGGGAACAGCCGACAGGTTTTTTCTCGAGGGTTACAAAAGTGTTAGAGAAAGTCCCTTTTCCCGCCTTTTTTCTGATCCCGATATTGACTTCTATATGGAACCTCCGTTTATTTCTGGCAGGGGACCATCTAATGCGGAAACGCTACGTGTTGAACTTAGAAGAGCGAGGTTTGGAATTTCAAACATAATCGAAGTTGATTTCGAGAACTTTAAGTAAACAAATTATTGCCAACTAATCGGGCTTAAGATACAATTACGCAAGTATGGCACCGCTTCCCAAGAAGAAACACACCAGAAGTAGAAGCAATAAAAGGCGCTTTGTGGCGATGAAGACAAGCGTCAAGGCCCTAGTCAAGTGTTCAAATTGTGGTAAATTAAGACAGCCGCACCGGGCCTGTCCCTCCTGCGGGCATTACGGTGTAGCCGCCAATTCCAAATAATGAAAACTGCCCGAGACCCAAGACACCAGAAAAGGCGGGAAGCGACGAAAGCCCTCTTCGCCGAAAGCTACACCCGCCAACCCCATACCAACGAGCTGGCCAAAAAAATTCTGGCCAAAAAAGGTTCCCTCGACAAGAAAATCGGCTCGGCCGCTCCGGCCTGGCCCATCGACAAACTTAACCGGATTGACCTGGCTATCCTGCGTCTCGCCGTTTACGAACTTGACAACAGCGATACGCCGCCGAAGGTGGTCATCGACGAAGCGGTTGAGCTGGCCAAGGAGTTCGGCGGGGAATCTTCCTCTTCCTTTGTCAACGGCGTCTTGGGTACAATTTATAAAAAGGAGAAAGGGGAAAATGGATAAGAAATCACAAATCATTAAACTCCTGGCCGAGCAGATTGGCGTTGAGCCGGAGGATATCGACGAGGAAGACGCTTTCCTGACCGACCTTCATATGAACCCGACGGAACTCTCCGATTTTGTCCACTCTCTGACCTCCCTTGACCTCGACGTCAGCCACCTTAACTTGACCGAAATCGAAACCGTGGTCGAGCTTCTCGAGGCTTTGGGCGCGGCGGAGTCTGCCTAACCATGACCGACATTACCAAACTAAAAAGCCTTTTTAAGGATAAAGACGTCTTCGCCCTGGCTCTCACCCATAAATCCTGGGTCAACGAACACCCGGGGGGAGGGGGTACCAACGAAAGACTCGAGTTTTTGGGCGACGCCATCCTTGAGTTTGTCGTCTCAAGGGAACTCTACCAAAAATTCCCCGAAAAAGAGGAGGGGTACCTCACCGCCCTGAGGGCCAATCTGGTCAATACCGACAACCTGGCCAACGTGGCCAAAAGGCTTGGCGTCGGCGAATCCCTGTTTCTTTCCAAAGGCGAGGAAGAAGGAGGGGGCCGGGAGAATCCTTCGCTTCTGGCCGACACGGTCGAAGCCATCATCGGCGCCCTTTATTTAGACCGGGGCCTCGACGTCGTCTCCGAATTTATCGGCCAAAACATCATTGTCGAAATCCCCGAAAAAGTCAGCGGACCCCTAAAGGACGCCAAAAGCAGGCTCCAGGAATACGTTCAGGGCCAGGGCCTGCCCGCCCCAAGATACAAAGTCATTGAGGAGGCGGGTCCCGACCACAACAAAGAATTCGTCATCGAGGTGGCCATTGACGGCAAATCGTGGGGGAAAGGGCTGGGCAAAAGCAAGGCCGTCGCCGAGCAGGAAGCTGCCCAAAAGGCCTTAAGTATGGTACAATCACGGGACATAAAAAAGGAATAATCATGCTCAAAATCAGACTCAACCCAACCGGCGTCGCCAACAAACCCTTTTACCGGATCGTCGTCACCGATGAGCGAAAAAAACTCGGGGGGAAAGCTTTGGCCATTTTGGGATACTGGCAACCCGGAAAAGACGTTCTGGAGATTGACAAAGAAGGGGTCAAAAGCTGGGAGAAAAAAGGGGCAAAAATAACCGAAGCCGTCTCCAAGCTTCTCAACCTAAAATGAAGGACTTACTGACCTTTATCGTTAAAGGCATCACCGGCAAAGACAATTTCGAGATCGCCGAGGAAACCGAAGGGGAAAGAAGCCATTTTCTCGTCAAAGCCCCCGAAGATTCGGTCGGAATAATTATCGGCAAAGAGGGAAGGACGATTAAGGCCATCCGTTCGCTTCTGAAAGTCCGGGCTACCCTTGAAAAAAAGGGGGTCTCGGTCTCAGTTGAAGGGGCTCTCCCGGACGGTCGGCTCCTGGGGGAAAAGGGTGGTAAAACTGGGCGGGGAAAGCCCGGAAAGGGTCTCGAGTAAGCCTTCTTCTTCGGCCGTTAATTCACCTACCGCTTCGGTTAAGCTCGGCAATTTGGTTGGGTAGCCGGCAAAATAAACCCTGATTCTGGTGTTGGCACTGGCGGTTCCTGCCTGTTGATTGATTTTGACCGTGTCGATCGTCGAAAGAGGGGCCAGAGTTTTAATCGTATTTAAGAAAGAGATCAGTGAAATCAGCTCTCCGTCGGCGTCAAAGGTAACGTCGGCAAAAGAAACGGCCCCGGCAGCGTTGACGCCGCCGACTTTGAAGGTGGTGATGGTAATGCCGGAAACGGCCGCCAGATTTTTGATCTGGCTAATCATCGTCAGGGCCGGGTTTTTCTCGGGAACGGCGTTGGCCAGAACCTCCACCTGGGCGCCAACCTCCGGCGCAATTTGCCTTAAGAGGCTTTCTTTTTGCTGAAGGACCGTTTGGGTTTTCCCGGCTTCGGTCAAGGAACTTCTCTGTCCGGCAATTTTCTCCAGGCCCGTTTTTACCCCAAAGACAAAGAGAAGTATCGAAACGACTAAATAGACGGACGGAACAAGAATTGCGGAAACGCTGGCGCCAAATAGACCTTTTTTCATTTCATCTTCACGGCAAAGCTGGGTATATAGCCGGTATTGGGATTAAAACTAAAGGAAACGAGGTCGACTTTTGAAAAGGCTTCTTGGGAAATAATCCTGGCCATGAGGACCGTCAATCCCTGGGAGTCGGTGGCGATAAAAGTCGTCTCGAGGCCGTTTTTGGCAATGACCGCTTCGGTTAAGGCGACGCTTCCCGGCAGGGCGACGGTGAGGCTGCCCAATCCTTCCGCTTCTTCTGTCCCCGATTCGTCCGCCAAGACCAGCTTGGCTTTTGAGAGCCTGTCCTTGACCAAAATCAAACCCTGTTCGGTCGCTTCCAACGACTTGATCGACGTTTTTAACTCCTCCGAGCTCTCGTTAAGGCTTCTTATTTGGACGGAGTTGAGGATAAACATCGCCAGCATCCCCAGGGCCGTCAGAAGAAAAAGGACAAAGGAAATAACGGCCAGATTCTTAATCAGGTTTGAAATTTTGGCAACCGGCCCCTTAGGAGAAATCTCGGTCGGCAGTAAATTGATGGCAGTCATATTAGTTAAGCCTCTCTCATCGCCAGACCGACGGCAACTGAGTAAAGCGGGGCATAGGGCATCAGCGCCCTGGCCACTTCCGGGTCAACGGCTATTTTGGCAAAGGGATTGGCAATGACCACCTCCATGCCCATATATTTGGTCAAAATGGAAATGGCCTCGGGCATACCGGCCGTCCCTCCGGCCAGGATCACCGCTTTGGGTGCTTCGCCTTTCTCCTCGGTCTGATAGAAGTGGATGGCTTTTTTCATTTCATCGACGACCATTCTGAAAACCGGGTCCAGGGCCCCTTTAATCTTACCCTCGAGCTGGCTGCCGGAAAGCCCGTAGGCTCTTTTATATTCTTCCGCCTGGGAGAGTTCCACCCCCAGCGTCTGGGCCACGGCCCGGGTGAATGCCTCCCCAGCCGTAGGAATTGTTCTGGTAAAGGATAATTGACCATTCCTGACAACCGCAATGTCGGTTGAGCGGGCGCCGAAGTCAACCAGGAGCACCGTTTGCCCCTCGGGGGAGAGGGAGCGGGCCAGGGCCGTCAGCTCCGTTTCAACGGCGACGACGTTCAGTCCGGCCAGGGAAACGGTCTTGACGTATACTTCGACAATATTTCTGGGGGCGGCCACCAGAAGAACGGCCACCTCGGGCGGGGTCGTATTTTCCCTTCTTTCGATAACCGAATGCTGGACAATGGCCTCGCTTAGGGGAATGGGGATGTATTGCTCCGCCTCCCATTTGACGGCGGAGACTATTTCCTGGTCGGTTAAAAGGGGGAATTTAATGGTCCGGGTAAAAACCTGGGTCTCGGGAAGGGAAATAACCACTTCCTTGGCGGAAATCTTGGCGTCTTGGTGGAGTTTCCTGATAACGTTGGCCAGGGCGGCCAGTTCCTTCTCGTCTTTGGCGTGGTCCGGAGAGGCTCCCTGGTAACCCACGACGCCGGAGCCTCGCAGTTTAAAGGCGTTGCCTTCCTTTTCGAGCTCGACGATTTTAATGGTCTTCGAACCGATGTCGATGCCGACGCTCACTTGGTGATTCCTCCTACGGAGAAGATGGCGACGTCAAAAACCGGCGGGGGTTCTCCGAAACCCTGAAAGACGTCAATTTTCCTGTTGGCCTGACCCGAGGCCCCCACCGACTCAATCCTAATGCCTTGAGAGGGAAGGAGGGTGTTGCCGGCAAAGTTGACGTTGATACCCGCCTCGTGGGAAATGTCGGTATTATAAAAAAGCCTGACTTTGGCAAACTGGAGGCCGTTTTGGGTCCCGTATGAGCCGGCGGGAACGCCGAGGAAAGCCAAATCAACCGTCTTCTGGAAGGCAAAACTTTCACTGCCAATGGTGCAGGCGCCGCCGTCGTCAGCCGAAAAATTATTGGAAGAGCGGCGCGTAGCATTAGGGTCCGCCGTTATTCTGGCAATTCTCGTAGTACCAAGGTTCCCCGGCGTGAATGCATAAAAAGTGCTGATTTCAACGGCCGGAGTGGTGGCGTTACCCGAAGGAGTCCCGGGCTTACCCCAGCAAATCCTAAACTGACTGCCGGTAAAACAAGGGTTAGAAGCGTCGCAAATCAGATTGCCGTCGGCATCGTGGGCCACGAACCAAAAAAGAAGAGACTCGCCGGAGGCAAGAGCGACGGGATTGGCAAACTCCTGGGTCCCGGCCGCAAAACCGCTGACGTCGGCGCTAAAAGTGGCATCGCCGATGGAGCATGGATTTTGGGGGGTACAGTCCAGACTGGAGCCCACAACAAGAGCCTGTTCAACCCCGGCCTCGGCCGCGGAGAAAGCCCGCAAGGCCTCTTCTCCTCTTGAGGTCACGGCAATATCGGTTACCGTCCTGGAAAGAATGGAGAGGACAACGGTCAAAACCACCGCCATCGAAAGAAGTACCAAAAGCAGAGCCTGGCCCCCCTCATTTTTCGGCAGGGAACGCATATAATTTAGTGTAACAACGAAAGGGAGTAAGGTCAATAAAAAATTAATGGCAATTCCCACAAGCGTTGTGTTAGGATAGCCTTGAATTGAGAATTCTTCTAATACACAATTTTTATCGAAGCAGGGGAGGAGAAGAAACATACTTTTTCTCCTTAGAAAATCTTCTGAAAAAACGTGGACATATGGTTTTGACTTGGACAAAAGACAATAAAGACATTAAATCCTCCCCCTTAAGTCAAATAAAAATAGCGTTGGGTTTATTTTGGAACAGAGAAATCGAAAAAGAACTCTCGCAAGTCATTGGAAAATTTAAACCGGACATTGTCCATTTCAACAACATTTTCCCTTTAATTACGCCTTGCGCCTATTATGTTTGCAATCAACTTGGTGTCCCTATCGTTCAAACCATTCATAGTTTTAGATTTATGTTTCCCAAAAGCATTTTTTTTCGAAGAGGAGAGTTGTGTCCCTACTGCAGAAGTCGAAAATTATTCTTTCCGGTATTTTTACACCCGTGCTATCATGAAAGTCTTTTTTATACCATATTCTTTAGTCTTTCCCATTCTTTCCATACATTAATCGGGTCTTTTAAATTGGTGGATTTATTTATTTTTCCGTCGCTGACTACACAAAAATATTATCTGAAAAATAGCTCTCTCCCTCCCGAAAAAACCTTACCAATTCCCAACTTTGTAGACGAAAAGACTTCTTTCCCCAAAAATTACGAAAGTCCTTTTTTTCTGTACGTAGGGGGCCTTCGAAAGGAAAAAGGCATAGACAAGCTGGTGTCCCTTTTCAACGATCTTCCCAACCAAAAGCTTCTAGTGATCGGGGAGGGAGAGTTGGAAAAAGAATTAAGAAAAATAAGAAAAGGCAAAAATATTTTGTTTCTGGGCAGACGCAAAAGAACAGAAATTCTTAAGAATATGGCAAAGGCTTTATTCACAATCATCCCATCCGAATGCCTGGAGGTAATGCCCACGGTTCTGATAGAGTCCTTTGCCTCCAAAACGGCCGTTATTGTTCCCGAAAGAGGGGTTTTTAAAGAACTTGTGACAAAAGCCAAAACAGGATTTTTTTATAAGAACAGGGCCGAATTAAAAAGACTAATAGAAAGAATAAGTAAAAATCCTTCTTTGGCAGAAAAAATGGGCAAGGCTGCCAAAAACGAGGCGAAAAAATTTACAGGAAATCTCTATTACAAAAAAATTATTAAAGCTTATTCTATTACGGCTAATTTTACTTCGACAAAAATTAGAGCTTTAACCAGGTAATAAGGGATTAACTCGCAAAAGTAGAGAGCTTTTTGTCCGATTGAATATTTAGATCTAAAAATGTGTTTTATTTTACAAAGGAGTCCCAGGCTGCTTCCGAGTTTTAATTTATTGACCCTTAAATATAAATCCTTTTTTTGCCTCATATAATACTCTAGGAGATTGTAATGGTGGGAATGGGTTACGGCACACTTGGCATCATATACTTTTGTATATCCCAAATCGATAATTTTCTTTCCCATTATCAGGTCTTCCCCGTAGTCTACTTTCTGAAAAGGGTTTTTTAGAAGGAAAGAGCGACGGTAACAAGAAAAAACATTTGAGAGGCCCCACCACAAAAGTTTGTTCTCTTTCGTAAGAGGAACAAAGGGGATAGTTGTATTTTGAATAATTAATCCATTGGAATCGGAGTGCCGGTCAAATGTTTGATATCTGCAGTAAGCTTCGGCTCTTTGAAAAAAAGGGGAGTTTTTGTAAGGAACTTCTTTGGTAAAAACGGCGACTACCTTTTCTCCAATTTCGAAATCTTTCAAAAAATAAGAAAAAGTCTTTTGGTTTCGGGGTAAGGCATCATGCGAGACAAAAGTAATAAATTTTCCCTTTGCCAGTTTTGCCCCCAAATTGCGGGTGGTACCGTGATTGAATTTCTTTTTTAGGATATTAACTATCTTTATTCCTGCTACATATTTTTGTACTTTTTCAACCTTTTCCAATGTCCCGTCTTTGGATTCTGAGTCAATTACAATAATTTCTCTTGTAAATCCCCGCGTAAGCCGGTCGAGTTTTTCAAGAAGTCTTGTTATTACCCGTTCGCCGTTGTAAATAGGAATTATTATCGAAAAAAGCATAGATATGTCCGAGAGTATAATAGAATAAATTCATGAATAAAGCCAAAATTAGCGTGTCGGTGGACGACGGCCACCCCATGGACTTAAGGGTGGCTGAAATACTGCTTAAGAAAAGTATCCCAGCGATTTTTTACATTCCCATTAAAAACAGGGGGGGCTTAAAAAGATTAAGGGACAAAGAAATAAAATATCTTTCCAGTCACTTCGAAATAGGAGGACATACATATAACCATGCTGACCTTACTTCCTTATCGGAGGAAGAAGCTCAAAAAGAAATAGTTGACGCAAAGATTGAGCTGGAAGGCATTATTACAAAAAAAATAGTTTCTTTCGCTCCTCCTTATGGAAAATTCAACAATGAAATATTAAGAATAATAAAGTCGGCAGGATTTAACGATGTCAGATCCGCCAGAACCCTAAATTTTAGAGAGGCAGACAGAAAAAATTTTCTTTGGCATCCAAATCTTCATCTTTATCCGCATACTCTGACGAAAGATATTCGCGACTCTATTTTTTGCGGTGATTTGTATAGCGCCTCAAAAATATTAAAGAATTGGAAGCTGAAGCATCTCGACCTTCTTCCTATCTTGGCAAAAAGTCTACCAAAAATTCACATCTGGCTTCATTCCTGGGAAATCGATAAATTCGGTTTATGGAAAATGTTGGAAAACTTATGACTTTTGTAAAAAACTACGGAAAACATTTTTGCCCCCTTTTCAAAAACGGTGAGCTTTTTGGGATTAACCAAGGAAAGTCTTTTCCCCGCTTCTTGAGAGAGTAGAGAATAATAAAAACCCCGGAAATAGGAAATGTAACTTCTTATCGACTCCGAATAGTCCAAGGCGTCGGAAAAAGTTCCTGCGAATTTTCTGTTGTGGATATTTGTAAGAATAATCAGTCCCGATGTCCTGATGATTCTTTTCAGTTCGCCACCCAATCCTTTCTTATTCTTAATATAATGAATAGAGTCGCTTGCAAAAATGTATGAAAAGACATTATCCTTAAAGGGCAGTTTTTTGTTTAAATCGTAATAGATCAGATTTGAGTTTTTTGCATAATATTTTCTTGCCATATAAAGACTGGCGATATTAAAATCAACTCCGCAAATTTTTTGGGAAGAAGTTTTCTTACCAAGAATACTGATAAGTTGTCCCGCCCCGCACCCCAAGTCCAAAACACCGGTGTTTCTTTTAACCAATGAAGACAAAACCTTGGCTGGGTAAAAATCGTTTCTGGTAAACCTTGAAATTAAATATCTGTACCAATCTTCGTTTATTGCACCCAAAATTCTCATTAAAAAAAGATACTCTTTAAAACTCAAGTGCTTAAATAAATTAAATCTCGAAAAAAATCTAAAAACGTGCATTCCCAGAGGCAAATTTCGCTGCAAAATAAAAATGGGGACCTCTTCGTTCTCGGCTTTTTTCCGAGAGATTAGTCTGAGAATTCGTTCGGTTTTACCGTCCTTATTCATAAAAAGAATGCCGTAAAAAAGCGGGTATTTGCTGCAGCCGCACGACAAAATTGCATGAATATACTTATCTTTTTTTGCCAAAAGACTTTTTTCGACCTTTAAACCCTTTTTGCAGACGGGGCAAATAAGATTTTTAATAAAGTTTTTGTTCATCTTCGACCTACGCTAATAATCAGCTTTTGATATTCTCCAAGCATTTTCTCTAAAGAGAAGTAACTAGCGCGATCAAGAGATTTTCTCGAATAGCTGCGGTAAATGCTGGGATCGGAAAGAATTCTCAGCATTGCATTTTTTATAGCCAAGGGGCTTCCCACCGGAACAAGTATTCCATATTTTCCTTTATCTAAAATTTCGGACGGGCCAAAGGGGGTATCGGTTGAGACCGTCGGCAGTCCATAGGACATTGCTTCGACCAATGCGTAACCGAAACCCTCCCTTTTCGAGGAAAGAACAAAAAGGGAAGATTTCCTAAAGTAGGGCGACGTGTCCTTAACCCACCCCCAAAACCTTACCTTACCTTTCAAACCAAGTTTTTCTGCTAGCCTTAGTAATTTTTTTCGCTCCGGGCCGTCGCTTAAAATCCATAGGCTTGAGCTTTTTATTTCGTTTTGTAGAAAGGCAAAAGCCTTAATTAAGCTTGCGTGATCTTTCTGTTCCACCAGTCTGGCCAAAGTCAGAATCACCGGGGTTTTAGGATTCGACCTTTTCGGCCTTATTTTCGTACTAATTTCTATCCCGTTATATATTACTACCACCTTTTTCTTAATTCCGAAATCTCTGGAAAATTCCTTTGCCAGACCTCTGGATACAAAAACGAGGCAATCGGCGCTTCTATAAAAGAATCTTACGAAGTTTTTGAGGACGCATTTAATAAAAGGTGTGGATTTGTCGGATACCGTCTTTGCCAAATCGATATGCGTTGTAAGTACCGTCTTTAGTTTTCCAAAAAAGAGCAGTTTATTTATTTGAATCAGCAAATTCGCGTGTATGTCTATTCCCAAAATTACATCCGGATTATAACTTTTGATTTTTTCTTTCACCAACAGAATTTCTTCGAAGAAATTCTTTAGATTTGAGAATAACAAAAGGTAACTCTCGGGGTAAAATTTTTTATTTCTGAGAAAAAATACATCTTTTCTCGGAAAGCGGCTTCTATAGGAAGGTCTTTCCAAGGCATAGATCCTAATTTGAAACTTTTTGTCGAAGAAATCTTTTAGTTTAAGTAAATCAAGAGCGTATGTGCCCGTTCCTCCATCAATACTTTTAGCCAAAACCAAAACCTTTATCATGTATTTGATACAATCACCTTGTATTATCTCAAGTATTGATGAATATTTACAAAAAAAGCTCTAGCTTCATACTAAAAATGCCCCAAAAGAGCGTTTTTAATATCTTTCTTTTGGGTGTTTTTCTGGTTCTTCTTCCCCCCGTAAGACTTCCTTTCCTTGATTTGTCTTTTTGGAATACCAATCTTCTGGGTAGGGGACTCATCGACCTTGCCTTTTTGTATGTTTTACTGAAATCTTTTTTTGACCGCAAGGAGGTTTTTGTTGTGAAGAAAAATAACGTCTTTTATGTTTTTGCCGTTCTTGGCGTTTTCGTACTTCACTCCTTGTCGGTATTTTCTGCGATAAATATTCTAACTTTCTTGAAGGCTTTTGAAAAGTTAATCTTTGGGTTTATGGGTTTTCTCTCCATAACCTACTTTGTCGGAAAAAACAAAAAAGTTGTTTTTGAAAAGATTATCTTAGTTTTTTTCTTGGCTGGCATTTTTAAACTTCTTCTTGAGGCCATGCTTATAGCTTATCCCGAATTTTCAACGACCTTTGCGGATATAGTTCTAAAGGAAGAGGTTGCCCGTTCCATTAGGGCCAATCTCGCCAGGGGAAGAACTTATATTGACCTTCTTTTGGAAATATCCTTGCCCTTTTTCCTTTATTACTTCCTTAAAAAGGGCACCAGAAACTATTTGAAACTGGCAGGTTTAGTCCTGGGAGTACTTTTGGGCTTTGTTTCTTTTCTTTCTACCTGGCGCGGCAGATTTGTGATTTATATAACAATGGTTGTTTTTTCTTTCGCATATTTAAAAAGTCTAAATTTCAAAAAAGCGGCGTTTCTTTTTGCCACTGGCCTCTTTTTGCTTTTATCCTTTTATCTTCTGGATAAACGTCAGATTTTAAACCAGGGGTTTTCGGTCGTTGATAGGCTTCTTAACAAAGATGTTGTGGAAGACCAGATGACAATAAGCTGGAGGATTGAAGCTATTAAAGAGTCTTTTGTTATGGGAAGCGTCTCCTTATTCGGAGTGGGCATAGGAAATTATTACGAATGGACGGCATTCAAGCCAATTACCCAATACCTGCCCCAAAACCAAAAACTAATTACCGAAGCCGCAGCCACGAGCGGCCCTCATAATATATTTGCCCAGTTCCTGGCCGAGACGGGATACTTTTCTTTTGTCGTTTTTATATTGGTCCTTCTGGTATTTTTGGTAAACGACCTGAAAATTTTCTTGAGTAAAGACGTGCTTTGGCTCGAGAAAATGACCATTGTTCTTGCCTTTTGGGGTCTTATTGCGGGAACTTTATTCTATCCTGCCACAAGCTTAAGCTTTTTTATATCCTTCTTCGTTTTTCGGGGACTTCTTTATAACTAGCGGATACTTTCCACCAAAAATCTGTCGAATACGAATCCGGAGGTTGTTAGGTAGATAAAATTCCCGGGCTTGACTACCTGTTCTTCTCCGAAAACAAGCTCTCCGCCTCTTTGCCTAACCATAATCGTTCCCCTGACCGTGATATAGCGCCTGCTTTCTCTTGTATAGAATTGAATATTACCGAAAGGGTCGCTGTCAAAGGCGGATGTGGGTGTGGCATTTTTATTTATTACTTCAAAAACATGATTTTCGCCGTCGAACTGCTTGTCACCCACCTTAATTGCATCGTACTCCCAAGGATAAGCAAGTTTTTTGGTAATCGTGACTACCTTTTGGGAATACTCTTTCCCAAACTCTTTTTCGGATAGTTCCAAGATAGAACCGGTCAAATGAGTCGAAGGAAATTCAAGCTCGATGGGGCGGCCTACCGAAATTTGAGAGCGCTTGAAAAGGTAAGTCTGGGTTCTTGTGTTTTTATTCACGGCCAATTTCAAAGTTACATAGATGTTATATTCTGTTTCGTATTCGGGACTAAAAGGGATTGTGGGATAATAACGAACCTCCAAAATTTCTGCAATCGGTTTACCCAAAATATCAAATTCTTCTTCTCCCTTCTTAAGACTATTTACGAACCACCACCCGGGTTTTTGGGAGGATATCCACCAAAGGCCCTGAGATACTTTAACCTTCGCATAAACATAGTCGGATTGGGTAGCGACGGTTTTAAATAAAGAAATTATTAAAACAATGGCTATGGTAGCAAGAAAAATTAGGATTAAAATGGAAGAAAACTTATTTTTCTTTAAGTAGGCGGTGAATGCGTTATAAAATTGATTTTTATTCGCCATAAAAAGAAATTGACAGCGTCATAATACAGGAAATGATTGGAAACTAGCAAGTGTATATTTTTCTACAAAGAACAGTGGCTTCATTAATGTTGGTATTTTCGATACCTCTTTTTGCCTTGCTTTGGATTTTAATCAAGCTGGATGATGGAGGGTCTCTCTTTTTCAAACAAAGAAGAGCCGGTAAAAACAAAAAGTCTTTCATTATGTATAAAGTAAGAACGATGGTTCTGGGTGCAGAGAAACAAAAACGTAAATATTTGCACCTGAACGAAGCCGGCGGGCCTGTTTTTAAAATTTATGAAGACCCTAGATATACCAGGATTGGCAAACTGCTCGCCCATTCGGGACTCGATGAGCTGCCCCAACTAATAAACATCATTAAAGGGGAGATGTCCTTTGTCGGCCCACGCCCGTTGCCGATCAGTGAGGCAAAAAGGGTTCCCAAAATTTACGAAAAACGATTTAGTGTTGCCCCCGGGATAACCTCTCTGTGGGTAGTCAGAGGAGCACACAGTCTATCTTTTGATAAATGGATGAAACTTGACCTCGACTATATCAAGCATCAATCTCTTTTCTTGGATTTAAAGGTTGCAATTTCGACAGTTTTTCTTATGCTAAAGGGGCTCTTTGCCGGTTTTAATAAACAATGAGACAAACTTACTTAATTTTGGTCCTCACGGGCATTCTGCTATTTTTGGGGGGGCTAGGCTTCGAAAGGGACTTAATACAAATATCAGGCTTAATATTTGGCTTAATCTCGGTCTTATTTGTTTACCTAAAAAATAAAAAAATCTCTTTTCCGTATGGATTTTCTTACTACCTCGTCTTTCTTCTTCTGGCTCTTTTAACTCAAATTTGGAGTCTAGGGTCCCAAAAGGGAATAGAGTATCTATTTCTTTTTACCTCAGGAGGGCTTTTCTGGTTATTCTTTTACAACCTAAAACTGGACAAAAAGTTTTCGGAAATATTCGGCTGGTCGCTGATTATCCTGGGTATTCTTTTTGCACTTATCTATTTGATCTCGGTTTTACTAAATGAACAACTCTCTTGGTCTTTCAGCCTCTCTGCGCCTTATACCCAGAACCACCACCATTTGGGAGATTTTTGGGTTCTCCCCATTCTCTTTCTCTTAAATAAAATTATGGGGGAGAAAAAAATATTGTATTGGGTGTTAATTTCGTTGGGTATTTCGATACTGGCCTTTTCTCTTTCGCGTTCAGCCTACGTTTCACTTTTGCTGGGAGCAGCGGTGATGCTTAAAAATCATGCCTCACAAACAATAAGAAAGAGATTTCTGCCAATTGGGATCTTTTTCATCGTTATCTTTTTGTTGGCTAGTTTTTTTAAGACGACTCTTTATTCGAGAATCTACTTTTTGCAAGGGGTCGTTGGCGTCTTTAAGCACCCCCTTGGGGTAGGACTCGGGAATTTTTCTATTGTATCAAAGGAGCTTTCTCGTGCCTTTGGCAGCGAACCTGATTTTTCTACATTGGCTCACAATATTTTCCTAGAGGTACTGGTAGGGATGGGAATTCTGGGATTTGCCTTTTTAGCCTGGTTTTTCAAGGTCGGTAAAAATATTTTAAGGAGTCCTTCTTCAAAAACTTTTTACAAAGCTGTCTTCTTTGCTCTCAGCGCCAATTTCTTTTTTGATACAACCTATGTTATCCCTTCGATGCTTTGGCTTTGGTTTATATCCCTGGGACTTGCGCAAAGAAGGTCATGAGAAAGTTTTCTTTAAAAATAGTTGTCTTTGACAAGGGAGCAACAGATGATTATGCCCAAAATGAAAAAGAATAACTCTAAAAATGACTACTTTCTAGAAGTAGGTAATTTTGTTATTAAAATAGAGCTTTTCCCCACAGAGAATATAATAATAAAAAATCTTCTTCGTCGGGAAATCGAAAAAGTGTGGGGGGGAGGCAAATTTTTATCAAAAAGGGCAAAGGCGTCTGACTGGATAATCAGAATTTTCCCAGCCGAAAAGGGTACAAAAATCATTCACCAAAAATTCTCCGGTGAAAGCTATATTCTTACTTACAAAAGAAACGGAAGAAAATTTACTACTTTTTATCATGTTAGTTTCTATTCCCTTCAGATGTTTGTCAAAGAAATTTTAGATAGTCTTCTTGCCAATGACGGGTTCATTCTTCATGCATCAAGCGTAATCGACAAAATGGGCGTGGCTCATGTTTTTCTCGCACCAAGGGAAGGCGGCAAATCCACCATAGGCAAACTTCTCGGGAAAAGAGGATTTAGCCGCTTAAGCGACGACAACCTTATTACAAGGAAACTTAAAAGTGCCTGGAATTTTTTTAGCCCCCCTTTCGTCGAGAAAGATTTACTTCCGCTAAAAAAAGAGGCCGAAAAAGCAAGGATCTATTTTCTTAAAAAATCCAAGAAGGCGCAACTCACGCCCCTGAAAAACAGAAAAAAAATACTTAAAAAAGTTCTACAAAATGTCTGGGTAAATAGGGGAGTATTCGAAAAGGCAAAACTCAAAAACATTATGGACTTCGCCTCAAATAATAATTTTTACTTACTTAAGTCAACGCTAAATGTTAATGAAATGCAAAAGATAATAAATGAAAATTAAAAAGGGAGTTGTTATCCAAAAAATGGGCGATACTTTTGTGGCCTATGACAACGCAACTTCGACTCTTCACGAGCTAAATGAAGTGGCCTACGACATTCTCTTGGCTTTAGAAAAAGGTAAATCCAAAGGAAAAATTGCAAACCTCCTTTCTAGTAAGTATTTGGGTTCTCAAAGGAAGGCAGAGAAAGATTTGAATGAGTTTTTGAAAGAACTAAAAACCAAGAATTTAATTGAAGGAAGAAAATAGCTAGCGACATCGGGATGTAGCAGGAGTTTTAATTTCTCGAAAAGGGCAAGGGGGGACAACAAAAAACTCCAAAAGAGTCTTTTTAGGGCTTTCTCCAGCGTCCTTTGATCATTTCTAAAGGGAGAAACTGTCCGAACTATTATTTTTGCAACAATAACTTTATCAAAAGTGGGTTTGACCTTTTTCAAAAAGCTTTTGGGAAAATTAAATCCCTTATAAAGACCAAGAAACATTAAAACCGGGAAGGTGAAGTTTTCCAGCTGAAATTTTGTTATGAGTCTTGCAAGTTTCCCCCAATCCAAATCTTCTCTGCTTAAAACCCGGTAAAGAAAATCGAGCCTAAACATGCCTTGAAAATTATGCTGATAAAAGTGGAGCATTAAATAAAGCGCAAAAAGCGAGGTTTCCAGTAAAGGAAGCTTCATGCCACTTACCAGTCTCACCTTTCTCCCTTCACGAAGATAACCGCTAAAAGAACTCAGGCCAGGAAAAAGTTTATTAAGGCCCCGGGCTCTGGCAAATCCAATTGACGGCTCAATATGCAAGTCAATCACAATAGGGAATAGAGAAGATGGTTTCACAAATGATATTTCAGTCGACTTTCTATATTTTTTGTCATTAGGAGTGTGACTGGGAATAACCTCAGTTCTGATAAATCCCAACTCTCCGAGCTTTTCGGCCGCCTTACTAAAGTCTTTTTCTGAAATAAGAATGTCAAAGTCTTTATAAATCCTTTTTGGGGGAGTTCCCGTAAAATAAATGTGCACTGGTAACCCTTTAAGAATAAGGTAAGAAATCTTGGAAGTTATTAGTGCCAAATTTATTTTTCGAATAGCCACAAGATAATTAGAAGATTGGGCAAGATAGACGTGCTCAAGATTAATTTCTCTGCCATTTCTTGCAATTGTATTAACCTTGCCCAAAATCTGTCTGGGGAAAATCTTTTCGCCGCGAGGGTTATTGTCCCCCATGGTTATAAAATAATCGTCTCTCTCGTTTATATAGACCAACCTATGCGCGACGAATTTTCCGTCTTTTAAAAAAACGATGATATCGTCCACTTTATAGTCAGATGACTTTTCCACAATTAATCGGTCATTGGGAAGAAGTAAGGGGACCATACTTAACCCCGCTGTAGCGGCCTTAGGCATCAAAGAAAGTATAGAAGCAAGATATTGGAGAGTAAATACCTATGTGGGGATTTCAGCAAGTAGATATTCTGAATCAGCCGCACCCCTTATAGAATCCCTGCCGTAAAAGGAAATGGTCTTTATTCTGGAAGATTTTATTGAAGGTTTATGATAAACCTTGACGAAAGTTTTTTTTGACTTTTCAAGTATGTTAGCCATTTCACTGACCAAAACTACTCACTTCTAAGAATAGACTAGAGTCGGTGGTACTGTCAAGTAAGTCGGAGACAACCTTTATGGATAAAAAATAGCCGGGTTTGATGTCTTCGAAGTTTAATTTTTGTCCGGCCTTATCTCCTGTTACAGAAAAGATTATTGCCGTTTCTATTTCCTGATTCGTAAACCGAAAAGATAGAGTCTTGTCTTTGTTTGTATTTTCAATCTTAATCTTGTAGCCGTAGAAGACTCCGTCTATCTCCTTTTCTTCTCTCACTGCCTCTACTACATTGCCCCTGATGCTATAGCTTGCCCAGGCAGACCGAATAAACTCTTCCTTGCCCAAGTCTTTAATCCTTTGAATATGCTCTGCAAACACAAAAGCTTTTTCAGGGTAAAGGATAGCCCCTATAATTTCCGGCAGTGGGGTTTCGGCTACAAGATTATTAACAATCGGAATTTCCGTTATTCCGGATTCTTCGAGCTTCGGTCTTGCCTTTTGGGTATACCAAAGATATGCAAACTCGGAAACCACAACGAGAATAAGAAGTCCAAAGATTATTAGTGCGATTTTCGAAAGCTTGTTTCCACTCCCCCCACCTACCACTACTTGGTGTCCGGCAGGATCTTCCATACGACTTTAGTATAGAGAATAATTTCAAGAGAGGCAACGGATTCATCATTTATTGAATCTTCTTGGTATAATAAGCTAAGATGGACAAGGACAGAGAGCCTATTCGAATGGCGGAAGAGTTAAATGAAACTAAAAGATTCCCAAGCGACCCTGAAAGGTTTGTGGCTGAAGGGGTAAGTGGGGTGGCGGGAGAAACGTTTCGCTGGAGTGTAGGACCCGCAACCGATATTGACAGAAATCTTCTTCTAAAAAATCCCGCCAAGGCCCTTTCCCAGGTTCCGATTGAAGACCCGAATCTGAGATTTTCCTCCGACAAGTTAGGAAGTCCTTCCGACGAAACCCTCTCTTTAGCCATTCCTTTGGTTCAGGCCAGAGCCCAAGCGGTTGAACAGGAATTCCATCTCGCTCCCCAAGAGAAAAGAAACCTCGATAAGGTTGTCAAAAAAGCGGTGTCTGTCATCGGCCCCAAAAGAGCTGCCGCTGCAATCTTGGCCTTTACCACCGCCTGTTCTTCCATCGTGGGCCCAGATACCCCTCCTACCCCCGTGATTGAACCCACACCCACTTTGGCCCCAAACATACAGGAAACGGATGTTGCTCCTTTTCCAACCCGAGAGACAGTCGAGAGGCCAATTGCCAATGCCTCTGTTTTAGAAGGCGAAGCTCTCTTTGGGGCGAATGAAGATATCAGAGGCGAATTTGAGAAGTTTGAGAGTGACTTTCTGGCCCAACACGGGGGAGATATGCCCGAAAGCGTCCGCCTGACGGCAACCGGAATTTTAACCGAATATGCCGACGGGGAAGATATGACTCTCCACCCTTTCTTTTCGGTTGAATCGGATAACCCGGAAGTTCCTTCGGTCATGAATATGCTCGTTGCCGTTCCCAATGACGGAGGTTTTGAATACAAACTGATGTCTCTTGAAAGGGAAGAGTGGCAAGACGACCAAGGAAAGGTTTGGGTCACCCTTTCAATAACCTCCGACCCAAGAACCGGTACTGCCTTAACCGACACTTTAGAGGTTTTTGCCATCCCTCAAGACCAGATAAATAATCCGGATGCTTCGGTCTGGTGGAGTCCTTCGGGAATTGCCCTGGAAACAACCAAATCCTCGGCCGTCAAGGTTCTGGCTGCCCTTACCGTCGCCTCCCAAGAAGCCGAAACAGCGCCTACATATCAACTGGAAGATGGAACCCAAACGGAAAGAGTTACGGAGGGACAGCTGGTAGAGCTTTTCCCTGGAAGCGAAGTCTTTATGAGCGAGAGGGGAGATGTAGTGATTATTAATGAAGAGACGGGAATTCGATTGGCAGGCCAGACGATGCGTACAGAACACGGTACTTACACATTATTGCTTCAAGATTCAAACTATCGTACGGCAGCGAATTTAAACTATAGAGAAACCAGTGAAAATATGGGGGGATATCCAAGCATTACCAACCATCCTTATAAGGAGGAGTTAGTTAGAATAATGTCGACATTGATAGAACTTAAAGAACGGGAAGTGAATCTTGGGAGTATAAATCTGGCTAGCCATAAACCCCAAAGCAAAGATTTTATTGCAATTTACTTGAATCCAGGTTACGCTATTCCACTTGCCGAGACCTTCCCGGACAATTTTGTTGATCCAAACGCAGCGAGACAAATCTATTCGGGCGAACTTGGGTACCCGATTTTGGTTACCGAAAATGGGGAGTATTTGTTAATACGTTTTACTGCACGCAATCACCCCAATTACCCTAACCCCGATTTCTTTCCGGAAGGAAGGGAGGAAGAAAGCATCTTTGACACTTTTGCCTATTACTTCCACGAGACATACTTCGCATTACTCAAAGAGGCCGCAACTTCTCAGGGAACGGCCGAGAGATTTTTCCTTGAAGGTTGGAAAAGTGTAAAAGAGAGTCATTTTTCCCGCCTTTTTTCTGATCCAAATATCGATTTTATTACAGAAACTGCCTTTTCTCCTCAGAGGGGGCCTTATGATGCAGAAACGATGCTTACCGAGATTGAAAGAGCGAGGTTTGGAATCTCAAACATAATTGAAGTTGACTTTAATAAGTTTAAATAACCAGGCCGTTTTCTTGCTCTTTGGATAATAAAACTGTTATTATTCTTCTAAGGCCCTGCCATGTTTAAAAAAACATTTCTGCCTTTTTTAATCCTTCTTCTCTCTTTTTTGTCTTTAGGAGTCTATTTACTTTTTAAGATTGGGGGGACATCTTTACCTTTTTTTCCCAAAAGCCAGTTTTCTTCACGCGTGGTTTTCTCGGACACGATAGGCATAAGGGGAATTACTTTTAATAGTGCTTATTTCGATGAGATTGCAGCCGAGCTAGGAATTTGGGATAAGGGTGTATACAGATGGCACCCAGAGCTTGCCGGGGAGATAGTTGGCCCGCCCGAAAAAGTGGAGGTACGTTTGGTTTCAGAGGAACAAAGATATTATAAAACAAAAGGGGTGTTAAATAGCGGAGAGGGACCAATTACCCTTTATTCCCTAGGGCAGGAATACGAAGAAGATGGCTCTATTCTCAGAATCAACCTTTACTTCTTACCATCCTTGGTGGAACTGGCAGAAAAACCAGACTTTGAAAGACAGATGAATTACCAGGCCGTCTTAGCTTTGGCCAAGATGTCCACTACGGTTAATCAGCAGGCTTTTTCTTCCGAAGAACCTATTGATAGTAGCCAAAAAGAAATAGACTTTGTAGAAAAACTACTGAAAAAGTATGGAAATGTTTTTAAATTATCTGCAGGATTCTTTGAAAAAGTAGGCTCCCTAATTGATAGTTTGCATAAGTCAGTCTATGCCCAAACTTGCACTGGAGGATTAATTATTTGTGGAACATGGGTTACAAATAGGACTTGCAGTGCAACAGGAACACTTGATGGTTGCTTAGGACAGGCTTGTGGATCCGGTTGTGGTACCAAAGACGCCTATGGTAACTGGAGCGGTACCTGCAATTGCACCCAAGTTTGTGACATAGGAGACGATGTAACTATTTTATGTTCTGCGAGGTCCTCCCAGTCACAATGTGATGGACCTATTGGTAGATGTGTAAATCCTCCTTATGACTGTAGTCCCCCAGGTTATGGAGGCTCGTGCTCGTGGAGTAGCGGTTGTTCCTGTACTTCCTGGGTTGATGGTGCCTGTGGTGGTGGAAGTTGTGCTGGTAATGAGCGCCGACAAACAAGAGACTGTACCCCTGACGGCTGTTCAAGTGAATCCCGCTGTGTCTCTGATGCTTCCTGTGGTGGTGGCCCTGTTCCTTCCTGCACCGTTAATTTAACCCCTGATACTGCCAGTGTTCAGGTGGGGTCAAATACGACTCTTACCGCAAGCGTAACTTGGAGCGACACCGTGACTCAGACTGATTTTGCTTCCGGGAATACAGGCATTGTTACCGTTAGTCCGACGTCCGACTCCACGGTTGTCTATTCGACTCAAGCCAGCGGGGTCTCCGTCGGTTCAACCACGGTTCGAGCCGATGTGATTATGAGCGGGGCCTCTCGCTGTAACGATACTTCAACGGTCAATGTCATCAATGCCGGTCCCTGGTGGCAGGTGGTTGACGCCGATATCACTTCCAACGGCGATATCATCTCTCCCATTCCTGGAACCTGCAGCCTGCCCGTCTGTAATCCCGTTCTTGGTCTCAAGGGGGCGGGGGGCTTTCCCGGTGTTCCGGCTTACGGCGGGGCCACGGCCGATTTTCAGGCCGGGACCGGCAGCGGCAATGCGGCCGAATCTCCCTATAACTGGCTGGCTGCCTCAAGATATTTGGGCAGAACCTATGATTATGCCTTCTTCGAAAGACAAATTCCCGACGATGTCATTATCAACGAGCTGGATCCTCCGGTGACCGGCGGAACATTTAACTCGGGCGGGGCTCCTTCCCGGGGCTACATCTGGTACCACTGGGACGGGGCCACTCGGGGAGATTTGACCATCGACGGCAACGTCAACCTGGTCGGGAGTAGGCGAGTGGTCTTAATGGTCGAAGGGGCCAATTTAATAATAGACGGCCGGATTCAGTTGCAGTCACCCGGTCAGGGATTTTTCATGGCCGTTGTCGGCAAAGACGGGAGCGGTTTCAAGGGGGATATCCTGGTTGACCCCTCGGTCGACATTATCGAGGGCATCTTTTTGGCCGAGAGTGAATTCAAAACGGGTCTGGCCTCCACCCAATTTAACGTCCGGGGTTCGGTCGCTGCCTACGACGGCGTGGTTCTGGAAAGAGACTTGGGGGCCTCAAATTCAAATACCCCGGCCGAAGTCTTCACTTACGCCCCGGACATCATCGCCACCTTCCCCAATGTCTTCACCCAAAGAAGGATAAGGTGGAAGGAAGTGGCACCGTAAGTAATTGTATTGTGATATAATCCAAATATGCCAAATGTGCTAAATTTCAAAGTCTTCATTGAGCAGGATAACAAGGGGTATTTTATCGCTTCTGTTCCCGCTATTCCCGGATGTCATACACAGGGTAAAACATACGAAGAGGTTTTAAAAAGAGCGAAGGAAGCAATCAGGCTTTGCTTAGAAGTAGCTCAAGAAAAGAGAGAATTTAAAAGGCAGATAGATTTTGATGAACCAAAAGATTCTTCCCAATTCGTCGGCGTCGCCTAAAATTTCTCCGGGAGAGTTTTTAAAGACAAAGTGATATAGAATTTTCTAGTTGACTTCTAAGCGTGCGCTCCTGATATTATCTCTCTTACCAATGTCCATTAAATATTTCTGCGATGTATGCCGCCAGAAAATCGGGGGTCAAAAATATTTTGCAGGCCCGCACCTTGTAGGCGCCAAAGAGTATTGCGAAAAGTGCTGGCTGAATAAGAAGAATTGGCCAAAAATTCATCGAAAGAAAGAAGTGGCCATATAAATAGATTCTTCAAATGTGTTTCTTTATTTCTTCGCGTATTTTGGCCACAAGTTCATGATTTACGTCCTTTTTTGACCAAATTGGAGGATGTCCCCATGTTTTATCAATCCATTTCTTACCATCAAAGAATCTTGGTTTTTTGTATCTAGGAAATCCGTGTATATGGAGGTGGGGAAGAGAATTGCCCATTTGCCAATAATTAAACCAGTCGGGTTTAAAAACTTTAACTCTTGCGTAAGTTTTTTCTACTTCCTTTAGTACTTTCCCTAAGGAAGAAAGCTCTTCCGAAGTTAAGTCGGATAACTTTTTGACTGGCCTTTTGGCAAAGATGATAAAACTTCCTAAAGTATGTTGTCTGTAACTGACCTCCCAAATCCAATGTTTGAATTCTTTTAAAAAACCCTCTGTATAACGATTTTCCGGATCCCAGATTCTATTGGCCATGTCTATGAGATTCTATCAAACTATGCAATCGGAGTATAATCTGGCAATGAAGAAAAACTATATAAAGTGGATAAGAAGTAAGGTGGGACATGCCCCGATATTTGGCAATCATGCGGCCGCGGTTATTTTTGACAATAAAGGGAGAATTCTTCTTCAAAAAAGGCGGGACAATAAAAAATGGGGACTTTTGGGAGGGCATATAGAAATCGGTGAAACTTTCAGGGAAACGGTTGTTAGGGAGGTAGAAGAGGAGTCCGGCCTTATTGTTGGGCCTGGTAAGTTACTCGGGATTTATTTAATTCCTCCTAATAGACTTTTTTATCCGAACGGGGACGTTGTGGTTCCCATAGGGGTGGTTTTTTATTGCAGGGTTCTAAAGAAAGATAAATCCATAGGAAAGTCTTCTAAGGAAACCCTTGAATTGCGATATTTTGCCGAAAACGAACTCCCGGAAATATGGAATCCCCAAACTGAAAAAATAATCAAGGACGCATTCAAGAAAAAAGAGGCCGTTTGTTATTAGAAATTATCTAATTTGTGAATGACCACTTGACATTGTAGTGTTTAGTATATACAATTTATTGTATTGAAAACCGTTGATGCTAAAGCTGAAAGATCTAAAGTCGTTTGATTGGGATAAAGGAAACACTGATAAGAACTGGGTAAAACACAAAGTTAAAAACAGCGAATGCGAAGAAGTTTTCTTTAACAGACCGCTTTTGGTTTTTCCTGACTTAGCACACTCTGTTAAAGAAAAAAGATTTTATGCTTTAGGAATAAGTAAAAAGGGAAGAAAATTATTTGTTAATTTTACTACAAGAGACGCTAGGATTAGAGTAATTTCAGCAAGAGATCAGAACAAAAAAGAAAGGAAAAATTATGAAAAAGCTTAAGGCAATACCCAAATTCAGAAACGAGGACGAAGAGCGTGAGTTTTGGGCCACCCATGACTCTAGCGACTATATAGATTGGAATAAAGCCGAAAAAAATGTCGTTTTTCCTAATTTAAAGCCCACCACAAAACCTATTTCTATCAGACTTCCCGAGTACATGATTGATAGGCTCAAAGAAGAGGCAAACGAAGCGGACATTCCTTATCAGTCCCTCATAAAAACATATATTAAAAGGGGGCTGCAATCAGTTTAGTCCAGCTTTATCTGCAAATCCCAGAAGTGCCTGTAGAGGCTTTCTTTTTTGGCAAGTAGTTCCCGGTGGGACCCCGTTTCTTTTATTTTTCCTTCGTCCATGACCACGATTTTATCCGCCCGCATCACGGTTGAGAGTCTGTGGGCAATAATGATGGTCGTTTTATTCTCGGAGGCTTTCCAGAAAGCTTCTTGGATTAATTTTTCACTTTCCGAGTCAAGTTGGCTGGTTGCTTCGTCAAAGATAATGATTTCCGGCTCCGAGAGAATCATTCTGGCAATGGCCACCCTTTGTTTTTGCCCCCCGGAGAGCTTAATCCCTCTTTCGCCGACCTTGGTGTCGTATTTTTTCGGCAGAGTCTCGATAAATTCATGGATTCTGGCCAGTTTGGCGGCCGCGATGATTTCTTTCTGGGTGACGCCGACTTTTCCGTAACCGATGTTATGGCCGACGGTGTTATTGAAAAGCACCGGCTCTTGGGGAACAACGCCCATCAGAGAACGGAGGTCGCTTTTGGTAAACCTCTTAATATTGATGCCGTCAATGGTAATGCTGCCTTGATCGACGTCATAAAATCTCATTAAAAGTTTGACCAGGGTCGTTTTGCCGACGCCGCTTCTGCCGATCAGGGCAACGGATTGTCCCTCCCGAACGGCGAGATTAATGTTTTTAATGGCGTCCGCTTGTTTATCTTCATAAGAGAAGCTGACATTTTTGTATTCAATCTCTCCTTTGATACCTCTGGGCTTAACCGGATTTTTTGGATCCTTAACCTTAACCTGGTAATCAAGTAAGCCGAAGTATCTTTCGATATCGGAGTAGCTTTTGGCCAGGTCCCTAAAGCCCCAGACCAATTCGAAAATCTTGGGGTAAAAACTCCCCGAAAAGCCGACGACCAGGACAAAATCACCAATGGTCAGTTCGCCGCTAACGGTCAGCCTGAGAGCCAATAAAAAAAGAAGAAAGATGCTGGTGTTGATGACCACACCCATGCCGATATCCAGGCCCCGGAAAGTCAGAACGTACTTCCAAACGGCCGCTTTCCAATCCCTGTCGACTTTTTTAAGTCTCAATCTTTCCCAAAGCTCTTTGGCAAAAAGCTTGACGGTCTCAAAATTAATCATGTTGTCGACGATAACGCCCGAAATTCTGTCTTCTAATTTGTTGACATTCTTTCTGGTCTTGATATTTCCCTTAATAAAAAAATAGGTGACGACGAGGGCAAACAAAAAAGAAGCGATGACCAAAATAAATATTCTTAAGTCCAGCGCCTTAAAAAAGTAAAGCATGACGATAAAAGAGACCAAAACGTCAATCAGTCGGTAGTGGATGGAAAAGTAAAAGTTCCAGAAGGCGCCGTCGCCGCGTTTGATGGCAGAAATCAAAGACCCGGAGGACTTATCGGTGTGGAAGGCGAAGTCGAGGTCGTGAAGATGCTTAAAAACGGTTTCCCTAAGATCCGCCGAAGCATCAATCGTGAGTACGTCCCCAAGAAAAAAAGAAGAAGAATCAAGAATTAAACTAAGAATCCTTATGCCAAGATAGGCAAAAAGAATATAGAGCAACTTTTGGAAATCAAGAGAAGGGATGGCATCCACAAAAAGCTTATAAAAGTAAGGCTGGATGCTCGCTGCCACCGACGAAGCAACGACGACGATGAGAAACAATACCGCCACCGCCCTTTTTTTAAAAAGAAAGGCATAAAATGTTTTTAGGGTCTTTAACATAAAAATTTGGCCGCAAACTAGGCCTAAAATCATTTTACACCAAAACTGGTATAATCTCATTTACTAAGAATGGGGCGGAAAGAAGTGGGTCTTTAATAGGTTCTCAAGAAAATTTTGGTGGCGGCGGTCACGACGGCTCTTTCTATTCCGGTTTGATTGGCTCCTCTGGCTTCCAAGGATATGTCGACCGATGGGGGAACGCGGCCTGCGGCGGGGCTGCAGGTTAGGGAACAGGCGGTAATGGCCACTTGGTCACTGGTCAGCCTGGCCGAACCGGAAGCAACATAACCGCCGGCGCCGACATTGGTACAGGCGAAATAGGCGGCGATACCGTTTGAGTCTCTAAAATCTATCCTGGTCGTATCGGAGTTGGGGCAGGGACTTACCGACTCGGCGTTTCTAATCTGCCTTTCCATGACCGAAAGAGCATAGTCTAGGTTATCCCTGACTTTGACCAAATTGTCGCTTCTTGAAGACCCTCTCAGGGTGGTCAGAATCACCCTTGAGATAATCACCCCCAAGACGGCGAAAATGGCGACAACAATCAGCATCTCAATCAGACTAATGCCCTTTTTCATATCTGCCTCCAATCCGAAAAATTGGTCACACTCCTGACTTCGTGAAGCCCCTGGGCGTCCGACCAATAGACTCTAACGGATGCCTGTATCAAAGTTTTACCGTTTACGAGCGAACTTGAGAAAGAAATCTCTCTTCTAAAAAGAGTATTAACAATTTCCTGCCCGCTGGCGCAGGCGCCTATTATTGCCCAGGAAAGAGAGGGCATACAGTAAAGGGGAGTTGCCGCCTGGGAGCTAAAAGCGCTGAAATTAGCGTCTCTTTCGCCCCTCAGCCATTCGGTTGCTTCTTGGGAATAGCGGGAAGCCAAGGTTTTATTTTTTGAGAAAGTCGTATTCCTTATCGAAGTGGCGGTTAAGGCCACGAGGGCCACGATTATTAAGGTTGTTATGGCCAAGGCCAGGACGATTTCAAAAAGCGACTGGCCGGACTGGTTCCTCATTTAATTTCGCCTCCCTGCGTCACCGTGATGCCCCGGGTGTTTGAGGTGCCCGCCTGGGTCAGGGTAATGGTCGCGTCGGCGGAGAGATTGGTACCTTCGCCTAAGATTTTAAAAAGTATCGGGTTGGGGGAGGGAGTTGAAATCGAGATGTTGGCGGGCATGGTGACGCTTTTCGAAACGACATTTCCGCCGCTACAGGCCGCCTCAATCTGATAGGTACTGGCGGAGTTTACTCTCATGTTATAGCCGTTTAGCCGATTCGGAGGGTCACAAAAGACAGAGGCGGGTTTGTTGCCGGCCAGAGCCTGCTCCTGAGCCAGCCTCAAGTCGCCCATCACGCTCCTGGCCGTTCCGCTCAAAGCCTGGCGCCTGGCGAAGTCCCTGAAGTTGACGTAGCCGATACCGAAAATCAGCCCGATGATGGTTAAGGCAACGAGGATTTCAATCAATGTATACGCAGCGTACACATTGACAAGGTTCCGACGAAGGAGGGTTCTTATGAGGGTATAGCCGTTCTTTTCATTTGTCATCGGGCATTTTTAGGGATTGATAACTTTATGATTGCAGGTTTCACCGCAGTTTGACGAACCGCCGCAGGTAACCGAACCGGTGCCTTGCTCAAGGGCCGCGCAAAGCTCATAAGTCGTTCCGTCCGAAGAATAAACATAGTAGCGGCCGGGGGAGGCGGGGTCGACCGGGGGCGTCAGATAAACATTGGCAACCGCACAACCGGTTGGAGTCCCGTCACCGACGATGGAAGAAGGCCAGTTGGTGTTATAGGTGGCAATCGGGTAGTTAAGGCAGTCGGATCTATAAATCTCGATGCCTGAACGGACTAGCTCCAAGTCGGCCTTTCTTCTTGCGTCCCGGGAAGATTCCCTCGAGCCGGCAAGACCAAAGACCGATAGACCGATCAAAATCCCGACGATGGTGATGACCACCAGAAGCTCAATCAAGGTGAAGCCTCTTCTCAGAGTGGGCATACGCCTCCTGTCGGTGGAATGTCTATCGTTTTAATTCCGCTCTTCCCATTTGAACAGACGACCCAATAGGTAGTCGTCGTCACGTTCTCAATTTTCCCCCAAAGGACGTAGATACTGGCCGTGGCGGTCCCGTCCGAGAGGATTCCGTTGGACTGATATTTGTAGTTGTCGTCAAAGGCGGTGTCTTTGCCTTCCCTCGGGTCAGATGGACAAGTCGTCAGAACCAAGTCATCACATAGGGTACTGTTGGCCGAAACGGTTGAATTTCTTCTCGGATAAAGGCCGTTACTTTTATTGGCAAAATTCTCAAGAGCCAGCTGATACTGCCTGAGGTCGCTTTTCCTTTGGGTGTCCCTGGCCTGCTTCTGGCTCCCGGTAAAGGAAACCAGAATGATGCTGGCCAAAATGCCGATGACGGAAATGACGACCAGAAGCTCAACCAGGGTAAAACCGAAATTTTTCTTCATGGTTTTATTTGGTACATCCAGTTACTGGCGCAGTCTATCCCGCTCTCGGCAATCCCGTCCTCGTCGCTGGCGTTTTCAAAACAGGTCGTTAAAGTATAGTTGTCTAAATCGATCTGAATATACTGGTAGGCCTGGGAAGAGAGAGGGTCTTTGGGCAGGGTTGACATCAGAGTTTTACTATCAGCCGTCCAGGCCGAGCCGTATTCGCAAATAAACGGTCCCGGCGAAGTTGACTGGCCGCAGGCGCGAATTTTACCCGCATTGGCATCGGTCCCACTCGCCGGATAGACGCCGTAGTCGTTGTAATAAATTCTCAAGGCGGTCGAGATATTTCTTAAGTCGGCTTTTCTTTGGGCGTCCCTACCTCTTTCTCGGGCGGCATTAAAGTTGGCCAAAAGGACCGTAGAAATAATGGCAATAATTGAAATGGCAACCAGAAGCTCAATCAAGGTGAATCCGTGAACATTGACAAGGTTCTGACGAAGTCGGGTTCTTATCAAGGTGAAGGCTTTAGCGTATTTCGTTATCACGGCAGGTATTTTCATTATACAAAAAAACTACGGCAAAGTGGCGGCCGGGGCGGTGTTGGTGCTGGTCACCCCGAAATTACAAAGGTTTCCGCCGCCGCAGGTGGCCGTTACCCCGGGATTGGCACAATCTCCGCCGATGCAGTTTTTGTCTTCCGGATTCTCCAGCCGGGCAAAAAGCTGATACATATTTTGGGTGCTTGAGACCCGGTAAACATAGTTTTGGGAACTTATGGGGTCAGCCGCTACCGTCCTCATATAGGTGGTCTTGCCGTCATTCATCGACCCCGAACCCCAAGCGCAGGCAGTGCCGGTACCGTTGGCGGGATTATACGAACAAGCGGCAATCTGAACTCCGCTCGCAGGCGGATATTTGCCGTAGTCGGCGAAGAAAATCTCAAGAGCGTTGGCAATCTGTTTTAGGTCGCTCTTCCTCTGGGCGTCTCTACCTCTCATTTGCGATGAGCGAAAACCGCCGATAATCACGGTTGCCAAGATTGCTATAATCGCCATGACGACCAGAAGTTCAACAAGAGTAAACCCTTTTTTCATTTAAGCTTTAATAATTCATTCTCATACTCTTCAATGGATTTATCAAGTGGTGTCGCCCCGTAACTTAAGCCAAAATTACAAATCTGGCTTCCGCAAGAAAGGTTTCTGGCAACAATTTTCTCGTCATACTCCGGCTCATCCGTTCCCTCCAAAGAGGCGTAGAGTTGAAAGTGCTCGCCGCTTGACAAGTATAAATACCGAAGACCCTCCTCAAATAACGGGTCTTGGGAAAGCTTGTCGGCCAAGACATCCCGGCCCCACTCGCAGGCCACCAAACCGGTGATTCTTCCTTTCTCGTCAATTTTCGTTTCTGGGCCGTGGCAACCGACGATTTTGCCGTCCTCGGCTAGCGGGAAAGGGCCGAAATCCTCGTTATATTTAATCAGGGCGTCGCTCACCGACCGAATGTCGTTTTTCCTTTGGACGTCGCGGGCGCGCCTCAAACTGACTTTAAAATTGCTGAGAGAAGCCAAAATGACGACACTCAGGATTATGACCACGGCCAAAAGTTCTTTTCTGGTAAAAAATTTCATTTCTTTCTACTCCCAAGGCTGACATTCCGTCCCGGGACTACCGCATTGCCCGTAACAGGCTGCATTTTGATAGTTGGGGTCGCATTCGGGGCCCGGCCTATTCGGATCCCAGAGGATGGGAACGCAAACTCCGCTTCTACAGCCATAGAAATCGCTTCCTCCCTGGTAGCCCGGGATAGGAGCATTTGGACTTCCCGAATAGTAGTTGTAAGAACCGTCCGGGCCGATTAGTCCCATATAATCGGCGTCTTTCAGGTTCTCTAAGGGAGTATAGAGCCTAAACCATTTTGGACAACTGAAATCTTCATCGTCGTAGTCGTAGTAATAGGAAGCTCCGCTTCTCGGGTCGCAGGGAATATAGTCTAAGTACGGCCTTAAACCTGTGCCGGGGTTGCAAACAACCAGCTGAGGTGGGGGATAGCAATCGTTGTCCTTCTCGTACTCTTCAACCGCCACCTTGATCTGATAGATGTCGGTCTTTCTTCTGGCGTCAAACCCTTTAAAAACCTGGGTCCGGTAAGCCCAAAAAGCGAGGAGGGCAAGAAAGGCAATGATGGCGACAATTATCAAAAGCTCGGTTAAGGTCACCCCTTTTTCCAAAAGTAATCTTTTTTTTACCCGGTTAGCCATTTTATGAGCGTCTCGCCAAATAGGTAAGCGAGTATCAAAGAAAATGCCAAAAAGGGTCCAAAGGCGATGTGTTTTCCCAATTTGGCCTTGCCCAGTAAAATCAGTATGACTCCGACCCCTGCACCTGTCAAGAAAGAGAGAAACAGCCACGAGACCGATCTCGGCCAGCCTAAAAATGTTCCGGCAAAAAGAGCATATTTGACGTCTCCCAGCCCCATGCCGCGACCTCGGGTCAGAAGATGAATAAGAAGAAGAAAGAAGGAAGAGGAGAATCCCCCCAAGAGATGAAGATAAAAGTTGTCGCCCCAGCCCAAGAAAAGAGCGAGGGTTGTCAGTCCCAAACCCAGGAAGATTAGCTCATCCGGAATAATCTTTTTTTCCAAATCGATGACAAAAATCGAAATGGTGGTGAGAAGAACGAGGACGAGAAAAATAGGGGATTGAAGTCCCAAGAGATAAATCCCCAAAATGCCAATGGCGGTCGCCACTTCGATTAAGGGGTACCTGAGGGAAATTTTCTGACCGCAGCTTCGGCACCTGCCGCCAAGAAGTAGAAAAGAAAGAAGGGGGAGATTATCGTACCACTTAATTTCGGCCCGGCAGCGGGGACAGCGGGACCTGCCTTTAACAAACGATTCCTTCCTTGGAAGCCTGTGAGTCAACGCTCCAAGAAAGGAACCGAGTGCCAAACCTATGGCTAAAATAAAGATTAGCACTAAAGACACTTATTGCGGCAAACAAATAACGCAGGATGTAGTCAAATCAGCGTATGTTCTTGTCGCACAGTCTGCTGCCGTTCCTAATGTCGGGCTACCAACTGTCAGGGTTCTGGTAGCTTTGGTCCTTTCGGACTTCGATTTTGGCACCCAACAAGCGTAAACAGAGCTTGAAGCTCCGGTTGCTTTACCGATATAAAGAGCTTCGGTATCGGTCGCTCCGTTTTTGATAAAGTCTCTGTTCCTAAACTCGGTCTTGAGCTCGTTATTGGTAATCAAAAGTCCGTCGGTGGTACAATCCACTCCACAGATTCCACTACCGGCTGCCGTTCCGTTGGCAAAACCATATGCAGCATCATTATTGGTCACATCCCCGTTGGTTACCCAAGTAAACTTGTCTATTGTCACGAAATACCGGTCGTGGGCCGCCAACATCTGGCTGGCATCCGACTTCATCCTTGTGTCCCGGGCCCTGTTTGCCTGCTCAAGCGGGTTAATTGCGGCCAATACCGCCGCGGCCAAAACCCCGAGAAGGGCAATAACGATCAGAAGTTCAACTAGTGTGAACCCGGAACCAATTATTTTTCGGGCAGTCATTTAATTCACCCCCTTTCGCTTTCCTATCTTCAGTATTCGATATTTAATCAAGTGTGTCAAGTCTTTTTAAGAATTAGTTTTGCCGGGCCAAAACTCAAAACTGGCTGGTCAGGTTGTAAATGGGTAGGATGATGGCAATAACCAAAAACCCGACCCCAAGGCCCAAAAGAATCATCACCAGGGGCTCAACCGCGCTCGTTAACCCCTTGACCTTTTGGTCGCTCTCAACCTCAAAAACGTGGCTGACTTTGGCCAAAACTTCTTCCATTTTCCCGGTTTCTTCACCGACCGCTACCATTTGGGAAAGAATGTAAGGGAAAGCTTCGGGGTGCTTGGAGAAGGCGTAGGCGATGGGGAAGCCCTTCTCCACCTGCTTGGCGGCATCCTTGAGGGCCTCCGAGACAACCACGTTGCCCATGACGCCGGCGGTAATATTGAGGGCCTCAAGAATGGAAACCCCGGCCCCGACCATGAGCGAGAGAGTCCGGGTCAGCTCGGTCAACATCACCTCTCTTTGCAAATTCCCGATAATCGGCAGTTTAAAAAGCAGTTCGTCGGTTTTTCTTCTTCCTCCCGGCGTCTTGCGAAAGGCACTAAATCCGTAAAAGCCGGCGACTAGGCCAATAATGATTAGCGGCCAGGCTTTGACAAAAAAAGTCGAGACGCCGATTAAGATTTTGGTGGCCGTGGGCAACTGGGCGTTAAACTCTCCGTAGAGACTCGTCAAGCGGGGAATGACAAAGATCATCATCACCAGCCCGACCACAAACATGCCGATGACGATGATGGCCGGGTAAATTAAGGCCCCCTTGACCTTACCCTTAAATTCCTGCTGTTTTTCCAAGTTATCGGCCAGGCGGACCAAAACCTCGTCCATCACCCCGCCGACTTCGCCGGATTTGACCAGGGCGATATAGGTCGGATTAAAAACCTTGGGGTGGCGCAAAAGGGAGGTGGACAGCGATTCTCCGCCTTCAACGTCCGACAATATCTGGGCGACCACTTTCTGGAGCGAGCCCTTGGATTGGGAGCGAAGAATAAGAAGAGCCTGGGTAATGGGAAGGCCGGCATTAACCATGGTGGCCAGCTGCCTGGTAAAGGTGGCCACGTCGCCTAAGGTAATCCTGTCCCGGAACTTCTGTATCAGAGTGAGAAGGCTTTCCCTTCTGGGGGTAATGGCGATGACGGTCAGGCCCCGGGCCCGAACCAACTTGGCGGCAACCTGGGCACTGGAAGCTTCGACCTCGCCGGTAACAACACTGCCGCTTTTATCTTTGGCTTTATAAGTAAACCTCTTCATATCACTTTACTTGGCGGCCGTGGTTGAGCGAACCAGTCGGGTCAGCTCCTCGGGCCTTAAACTCCAGCTCTGGGCGCTCTCAAGAGTAATCTTCCCTTCCCTGACCAAAGCGGCCAAAGAAGTCTCCAGGGTATTCATCCCCACCTCCTGCGAAGTTTGGAGGATGCTGTCTATCTGGTGGGTTTTGCCCTCACGAATTGAGGTTTTTATCGCGGTTGAGGCCAAAAGAACTTCGTAGCCCACGACCCGGCCGCCGGCAATGGCCGAAATCAGTCTTTGGGAGAAGACCGCCTCGATGACGTTTGAAAGCTGCAGGCGAACCTGGGCCTGCTGTTCATCCGGAAAGACGTCGACGATTCTGTCGATGGTTTGGGCAGCCGAATTGGTATGAAGGGTGGCAAAAACCAAGTGGCCGGTTTCGGCGACGGTTAAGGCGGCGGCGATGGTTTCGTAGTCCCGCATTTCGCCGACAAGGACGACGTCGGGGTCTTCCCTGAGGACGCTTCTCAGGGCCACCTGCCACGAGTGGGTGTCGGAGCGCATCTCCCTCTGGGAGATGATCGATTTAATCGGTTTAAACATAAACTCGATCGGGTCTTCAATGGTGACGATGTGGGCGGCACGATTGGCGTTAATCTCGTTAATCATGGCCGCCAGGGTGGTCGATTTTCCGTGGCCGGTCGGGCCAGTGACCAGAACAAAGCCCTGCCTGAGGGCGGTAAAGGAATGAAGAATCTTGGGCAAACCCAAAGAGTCGATGGGCGGAATTTCAAGAGGAATTCTTCTAAAGGCGGCCGCCAGAGTCCCTCTTTGGGTATAGGCATTGACCCGGTAGCGGGCCTTCTCGGAAAAGGCCAGAGAAAAGTCGATTTCTTTATTGACGGAAAGCCTTTCCAATTGTTCGCTGTTTAGAACCTCTTTAAGAAAACCATCGACGATGTCGGGGGTAAGAACGCCCTGGTTGGGTATGGGGAAGAGGGCGCCGTCGACCCGCAAGGTGGGCGGAATTCCGGCCACGATATGCAGGTCCGAAGCCTTTTGGACAACGGTCAGTTCAAGTAGTTCTTTGATCGTCATATATTATTCATTATTCCTGGGCGACCCTAAGCACTTCCTCGATCGAGCTTATTCCTTCCAAAACCTTCAAATAGCCGTCCTGCTTAAGAGTGATCATTCCCTCTTCTCGGGCGACTTTTTCAATATTGCTCGAGGCGGACCTTTCAAGAATCAGTCTGCCGACTTTTTCGGTTACCGGCAAGACCTCAAAAATTCCGACTCTTCCGTAGTAGCCCGAATCGCCGCATTCCGCGTCCCCTTTACCTTTATATAGCTTTCCGTCCCGGCCCTGGGGCCAAAGCGTCCCCAAGACGTTTTTCATCTCTTCCATTATCTTGGGGTCGGGGTCGTAAGCCGCCTTACACTTGTCGTGGATTTTCCTGACCACCCTCTGGGCGACAATCGCCGTCATTGAAGAGGCCAAAAGATAAGGTTCCGCTCCCATGTCGAGAAGCCGCGGCAGTGCCCCCGAGGCGTCGTTGGTGTGAAGGGTAGAAAAAACCAGGTGACCGGTGAGGGAGGCCTGGATGGCCAAGTCCGCCGTTTCCTTGTCTCTAATTTCTCCGACCAGAATGACATTGGGGTCCTGCCTGAGAAAACTCCTTAAACCCGAAGCAAAGGTTAACCCGGCCGCCGGATTAATCTGAACCTGGTTGACGCCGGGGATTTTATACTCGATGGGGTCCTCCAAAGTGACGATATTGACCTTGGACGTATTAATTTTGGAAATAACCGAGTAAAGGGTGGTTGTTTTCCCGGAACCGGTCGGCCCACAGATAATAATAATCCCGTGGGGCCTTAAAATTGCATCCTCAAGATTTTTCAGACCCCGGCCCCTTAAGCCCAACTCGGTCAGTTCCGGCACCCCTCCCGACTTTTTAAGAAGCCTCATCACGATCTTTTCGCCCCAGGTGGTGGGTAGCGAAGAAACCCGAAGGTCGACCTCGTTGTCCCCGGCTTTAAAATTGAATCTTCCGTCTTGGGGAACTCTTTTTTCGTCAATCTTCATTCCCGAGAGGATTTTTATTCGAGAAATCAAAGAGTCATGTAGTTCCTTGGGTATGGTGAGCTTTTCTTGAAGGATGCCGTCAATTCGGTAGCGGACCCTGGTTGACTTTTCCTGGGGTTCGATGTGGACGTCGGAGGCTCTGGCCCTCATGGCAAAGTCCAAAACGTGGCTAACAATCTCGGCAATTTTTTCCTCCCTAATGAACCCCGTTTTGGTGACATCGAGGATTTCTTTCTTCTCCTCATCTTTAGAAACATCCTTTAACGCCTCGGTCACCTCCTGAGATAGGGAAGTGGCGTAGCGCGTCGAGATAAACTCCAAAATCTTTGAGGGAACGGCGGCCTGGGGCTTGACCCGAAGATTCGTTTTTTGTTCGACAAACTCGATGGCGGTTAAGTCAAGCGGGTCGGCCATGGCCAAAACTATCTGTTTTGAAGGTTTGTCCACCGAAACGGGGTAAACCTTGAATCTTTGGGCCACTTCCTGGGAAACCAGGGTTTGGGCCTCGGGAGAAGCGGGGGCAGTGGCCAGGTCGACAAAAGGAATATTATAGAGGGTGGCCTTGGCTTTGGTTAAGGCTTCCTCCGTGACCAGGTTTTGGCCGGTTAATATCTCCTCCTGGGATTTTCCGGACTGGATTTCGGCGAGCTTGACCTGTTGGGCCCGGTCGGCGGGCAGAGCCCCTTGGGCAACTAAAATGTCGGCTAAAGAGCCGGCCGTCTCCCCGTTGGTGGTTTTAACCGAAGCGTGAGCAGGCATTATCCCATTATGACTTATTGACTAAACTCTATCAAGTATTCCATGGCGTTCGCTGAATGACATGTCGGCATTTATGCTGCTATAATGCCTTCGGGCTATGCACGCATTTCTTATCGAAGGCGGGGGAGAAACCCTGGAAAAGGCGATCGAAGCCTTAGTTAAAAACCTAAAAGCCAAGCTTTTTGTCTATCCCGTGGCCAAAATTGAGGACGTCCGCTCCCTGAATTCTTTTATCAGCCTTGCTCTTGCCACCCCGACCGCCATCCTCCTGCGGGGGGTCGACCAGGCCACCGACGAAGCCCTCAATGCCTTTCTGAAAAACCTCGAGGAACCCCAAGAAAATCTCTACTTTATCCTCACGGCGGCCTCACACCACCGGGTTCTCCCCACCGTGGTTTCAAGGTGCCAAATAGTCAAAACCAGAGGCAATCAAGCTTCCCAACAAGATAAGAGGCTGGCCGTCGATTTCCTGAAAAAATCCGTCGGCGAGAAGATTTCTTTTGTCGAGCCGATCAAGGATCGGGAAGCCGCTACCGAGTTTGTCTCGGCCCTTTCCCTCGGCTTGCACGAACTGCTTAGACAGGGAGAAGGCGACTATCGGGCCTTGGCCAGGGGCCTCACGGCCTCGCTTCTTACCCGAGAAAGGCTCAAGGCCAACGGAAACGTCACTTTACAGCTCACAAACCTGGTAATTTCCTTTTAATTGAGGCTAATTTGGGGTATAATGAATAACCCACGTATAACGTGGTAAAAGATATTAATGGCAATCAAAAACACCTATACCGCTAAAGAAATCCAGCTTCTGGAGGGCTTAGAGCCGGTCAGAAAAAGACCCGGCATGTATATCGGCTCCACCGACTCCCGGGGTCTTCATGAGCTCCTCAGAGAAATCGTCGATAACTCGGTTGACGAGAGTTTTGCCGGAGTGGCCAAGAGTATCTGGGTCAGGCTCAATAAGGACGGTTCGGCCATGGTCAAGGACGACGGCCGGGGAATTCCCGTTGACAAGCATCGGTCGGGCATCTCGGCCCTTGAGGTGACGATGACCAAACTCCATGCGGGCGGAAAATTCGGCGGCGGCGCTTATAAGGTTTCGGGGGGCTTGCACGGCGTCGGGGCCTCGGTCGTCAACGCCCTTTCTTCCTTTTTTAGGGTGGTGGTCTTAAGAAACAACAAGGCCTACTACCAGGAATATAAACGGGGTGAGCCGGCAAAAGAGGTCGCCACGGCCAGCCAAAAGCAACTCGACGAATGGTTTCCGAAAAGTTGGGGGGTCAAGACGGGGGAGGGCCAAACCGGTACCGTGACCGCTTTTTATCCGGACCTGAATATCTTCGGAGAAATTCAATTTGACGCCGCCAAAGTTAAAAATTTACTTCGGGACAGGGCCTATCTGGTCGCCGGCCTTTCTTTTCATTTCAAGGACGAAAGGGACGGCGAGGAAACAAACTATTACTTCGAAGGAGGCATTAAATCCCTGGTCGCCCACACCAACCGAGGCAAAAACCCCATTTCGGACGTTCTCTACATTGCCAAGGAGAACTCAACCATTAGCGTTGAAGTGGCCATTCAGTACACCGATTCATTCGCCGAAAACGTCAAGGGTTTTGTCAACGGCATCAACACCATCGACGGGGGAACCCACGTCACCGGTTTTAGAATTGCTTTGACCCGGGCCATTTCCGACTACGCCAAACGCATCATCGCCAACGGCAACGGCAAGGAAGAGAAAAACGGCTTAACCGGGGATGATATGAAGGAGGGCTTAACCGCGGTCGTCTACATCAAGATGCCGTCCGATGCGCTTCAATTCGAATCCCAGACAAAGGCCAAACTCAATAACCCGGAAGTTCAGGGTTTTACGGCAACAGCCGTTAAGGAAGGGCTCGATACGTTCTTTGAAGAACACCCGGCCGACGCCAAAAAAATAGTGGAGAAGGTTTTCCTGGCGGCCAAAGCCAGACTGGCGGCCAGGGCGGCCAAAGACGCCGTCCTTCGAAAAGGAGCCCTTGAGGGAGCCGCCCTTCCCGGGAAACTGGCGGATTGCCAGTCAACCGACCCGGCGATATCCGAACTATATATTGTGGAAGGCGACTCGGCCGGAGGCTCGGCCAAACAGGGAAGAGACCGGAGATTCCAGGCCATCCTTCCCCTGGGAGGCAAGATTCTCAATACCGAGCGGGCCCAACTCGATAAAATCGTCAAATTCGAAGAAATTAAGGATTTGATTATCGCCTTGGGTGGCGGAATCGGGGACTCTCTTAATTACGACAAAATCCGCTATCACCGAATCATCATCATGACCGATGCCGACGTTGACGGAGAACACATCAAAACCCTGCTTTTAACCTTCTTCTACCGGCACATGCCGGAAATAGTCAGGCGCGGCTACCTTTATATCGCCCTGCCGCCTCTTTATCGGATTCAAATAGCCAAAAACGTTGCCTACGCCTACTCCGACGAAGAAAAAGAAAAAGCCATCAATAACAACTCCGCCGGAAAAGAAAAAGGGGGCGGAAAAGTGACTATTCAAAGGTATAAAGGCTTGGGGGAGATGAACCCGACTCAACTTTGGGAAACGACGATGGACCCGACAGTCAGAACCTTAAAGCAGATAACTTCCGAGGACGCCGGGGCGGCAGACAGAATGTTTTCGATGCTGATGGGGGAAGAGGTCCCGCCCAGAAAGAAATTCATCCAAACCCATGCCAAGATGGCCACTTTGGATATCTAAGTATCGTCTTGAAAATCTCTGGTTTTCTTTTTACAATAGACGCTTAGGACTCATCCGGGTCTTTTTGTTTTTTCAAAATGTTTGAAGTTTTTGCCGCCAATCCTTTTTTAACGGCCATTTTGGTCTCTTCTTTAATCGGAATCGTCGTTGCTTTCTGGCTTGCGGCCAGCGTTTTGGGGCAGCCCAGCGGGGATGCGGAGATGAGGAATATCTCGCAGGCAATACAGACCGGTGCCAACGCCTATCTCAAAAGGCAATTTACGACCATTGCTCCCATCGTGGCCATCCTGGCTGTTTTTCTTTATTTCACCTCCCCCCATCCCGTCTTGGCTTGGGGTCGGGCCGGGGCCTTCTTAATGGGAGCCTTCTTTTCGGCCTTCATCGGTACGATAGGCATGAATATTGCCACTCGTGCGAACGTCAGGGTAACCGAAGCGGCCAAGTCGAGTTTCGGAGAAGCCCTGGGCCTGGCTTTTAAGGCCGGGGCAACGACCGGCATGTTGACGGTGGGGCTCGGGCTTCTTGGGGCGACCTTGATTTATTGGATTTACGGAGCAAACGCTACCGAAGTTCTTATCGGATTCGGATTCGGAGGCTCCCTTCTGGCCCTTTTTATGAGGGTCGGCGGCGGAATTTATACCAAGGCGGCGGACGTCGGCGCCGACCTGGTCGGTAAAGTCGAAAAGGAAATTCCCGAAGATGACCCGAGAAATGCGGCGGTGATCGCCGACCAGGTAGGGGACAATGTCGGCGACTGTGCCGGCATGGCAGCCGACCTTTTTGAATCCTACGAGGTGACTCTGGTGGCGGCTCTTATTTTAGGCGGGGTCACTTTCGGGCTTCCCGGGGTTCTTTTCCCTCTGGCCGTCAGAGCCTTGGGAGTGGGCACTTCGATTTTGGGAATTTTAACGGTCAATGCGAAAGGCAAAACCGAAATTAGGGAGGGCATGAACGCCATCATCCGTTCTTTTGGCATCTCGGCGGCCGTCTCCATCGTCGGCTTTTTCGTCCTCGCCGGCGCCATCGCGGGCGACATCCGGCTGGCGGTGGCCACCACCATCGGCATCGTTCTCTCCGTGGTCATCTTTCTTCTGACCGAGTATGCCACCGGAGACCATAAGCCGGTTAAGGACATCGCCAAACAGTCCCAAACCGGCCCGGCCACCGTCATCCTTTCGGGACTGGTTTCGGGTTTTTCCTCAACCGTATGGGCAATTCTCGCCATAGGAGTAACCATTATTGCCTCCTTCCTTCTTTTCCCGGACCCATTGATGGCCGCCTACGGCGTCGCTCTGGCGGGCATGGGCATGCTGACCACTACCGGCTTGATTGTTTCGATGGATTCTTTCGGGCCCATCGCCGATAATGCCCAGGGGATAGCCGAGCTTTCGGGGCTAAAAGGTAAGGCCCTTTCGGTTCTGCCCAAACTCGACTCAATCGGCAATACGACGAAGGCAACCACCAAGGGATTTGCCATCGCCTCGGCAGTGGTGGCCGCGGTTTCCCTTTTTGAATCATATCTTTCAGACGCGGGCCTAGCCGGAATAAACATTGCCTACCCGACCGTTTTTGTGGGTTTTCTAATCGGGGGGGCAATTCCTTTTCTTTTCTCTTCCTTAACCATCAAGGCCGTTTCGGACTCCGCCTTCGCCGTCATTAAGGAAGTCAGAAGGCAGTTTAAGGAAATGCCGGGAATCATGAAAGGTACTCAAAAGCCGGATTATGCCAGGGTTGTTGACCTGACAACAAAGTCGGCCCTCTCGGCTCTGGCCGCTCCGGCCCTGGTTGCCATCATCGTTCCTCTTTTGGTCGGATTTCTACTCAAGGCCGAAGCCCTGGGAGGATTTTTGGCAGGAACCATTCTTACCGGACAGCTTTTGGCGGTTCTGATGGCCAATACGGGCGGGGCTTGGGACAACGCCAAGAAGATGGTCGAGGACGGGCTCTATGGGGGCAAAGGAACCGAATCCCATAAGGCCACGATCGTGGGCGATACGGTTGGTGACCCCTTAAAAGATACGTCCGGTCCCGCCATCAACCCGCTTCTTAAAGTCATGAACTTGGTTGCCCTCTTGGCCGTCCCCATGATGGTGGCCACCCAAACCCTGACGCTGACCCATTGGCTGCTGATTGCCGCCGGGTCTTTAATCTTAATCTATTCGCTCTTCGCCTCCCTCAGAACATCGACCGCCTAAGAGGACGTCTGACAGCCTTAAAATAACCTTTTTCGCCCTTGTTTTGGCACCCCAAAAAGGCTAAAATATAGCAAGGCTAATTAGCCTCGTTTTTGTTGCTGAAAAATATGGATATAGGCAAAGTCAACCAAATCGAAATAACCTCCGAACTCTCCAAAAGTTATCTGGATTATGCGATGAGCGTCATTGTGGCCAGAGCTCTTCCGGACGTCAAAGACGGTTTAAAACCGGTTCATCGACGAATTCTTTACGCCATGCACTTAATGGGGCTGGGGCCCGGTTCCTCTTTTACCAAGTCGGCCAAGGTAGTCGGAGAGGTCCTGGGAAAATACCACCCCCACGGCGACATGCCCGTTTATGACGCCCTGGTCCGTCTGGCCCAAACTTTTTCGATGCGCTACCCCTTGGTCGCCGGACAGG
>Ga0156743_106_pt1 | contig 13922 bp, 14 predicted proteins | sample RifOxyD1_FD_112072 | JGI IMG/M metagenome (GOLD analysis project Ga0156743, IMG submission 112072) | Candidatus Woesebacteria bacterium RIFOXYD1_FULL_46_19
GCTTTTTCGCGTATTTAACCAGATACGGGTCGTAGCCGAAATCCAAGTTTGCCTTGGCAAAATCCTGAAAGACGAAGGCCCGCGAAAGCTGTCGGGGCCTGTCGATTCTGAAATTGAAAAAAATCGCCGCGTCGTTGTCTTTAATCAAGGTGACGGGGGCACCATCCGCCTGAGTGATAATGGCCGGTTCGATAAACTCGTCGGTTTTGCCCTGGGAATAGGACATTTCGATTGCCTCTTCCGGCGTTTTGACCAAGTGTCCCTGACCTTTGGTCAAAGCAAAGTAGGCTTTGGCGGTTCTATCCCACCTCAGGTCCCTGTCCATCGCCCAATATCGACCCATAATCGAGGCTATCGTGCCGACACCCTCCCTGGCAATAACTTCCCTGACGGAGTTGATGTAGGTTTTTGCCGAAGTCGGCGGCGAATCCCGGCCGTCGGTAAATAAATGAAGGAAGACATTTTTAAAAGATTGCCGGGCCGCCAGTTGGATAAGGGCATAGAGGTGCTCAAGATTGGAATGGACTCCGGCGGCGCCAATCAGGCCCAGATAGTGAAGATTGGAATTATTTTTCTTGGCGTGTTCGATTGCCGCCAAAAGGGCAGCGTTTTTGAAAAAAGAGCCGTCGGCAACGGACATGTTGATTCTGGCCAGGTCCTGATAGACAATTCTGCCGGCCCCCAGGTTGAGGTGCCCCGTTTCGGTATTGCCTGCCTCACCCCGGGGCAGACCAACCGCTTCTCCCGAGGCGGCCAGTTGGGTGTGGGGGAATGACGCCCAAAATCTGTTCATGTTGACCGTGCTGGCCTGGGAAATGGCGTTACCGGCTCCGGGGGCGGCCATGCCCCAGCCGTCAAGAACAACCAGGCAAACAAATTTAGTGGGATTAACCGGACTCATTTTTGCAAGCGGGCCAGTTCCAGTTCGATTGCGGATAGTCTGTTATATTTGGCCACTCTTTCGCCCCTGGCCGGGGCCCCGAATTTACAGTACTCGGCCCCCACGCCGACGGCAAAATCGGCGATAAAATGGTCGTTGGTCTCTCCGGAGCGGTGGGAGACGATAATTTTCCAACCCGCATCTTTCGACATTTTAATGACCTTAATCGTTTCCGTAATCGTTCCTATCTGATTCGGTTTAACCAGGATGGCGTTGCAGGCTTTTTCGGCAATGGCCTTTTCGACTCTTTGGGGGTTTGTGGCCAGAAGATCGTCGCCGACAATCAAGAGTTGGCTCGATAAAAGTTCGTTAAGCTTCTTCCAGCCTCCCCAGGCGTCTTCCGAAAGGGGGTCCTCCAAAATAGCCAACCGGTACTGGTCATTTAAAGATTTGTAGTATTCAAGCATCGCCTTCTCGTCCATCGGCGACGACTTGTCTTTGATGACATATTCGCCGTCTTTGGCAAAATAGTTGGCGGCCACGTCAAGCCCCAGGAAAACATCGCGGCCTAAAGAGTAAGGAGTTTGTTTGATCGATTCGACTAAAACTTCCAAGGCATCGGCGTTGGTAAATAAGTTGGGGGCGTAACCTCCTTCGTTGCCCACCGAATGAATTGCACCCCGCCTGGCGAGAGATTCCCCGATCGTCAAATAAATTTCGACTCCTGCCTGAAGGCTTTGAGAAAAAGATTTTGAAGAAACCGGGATGACATGGAATTCCTGAAAGTCCAGGTTTCCCGCGCCATGGAGTCCCCCGTTGATCATGTTAAAAAGAGGCGTGGGCATCCTGAGTGGTGGCTTTAGTCCCGTTTTTTGGGCAAGAAAATTAATCCAGACGTAAAGGTTTTGTTTGGCGGCAATGGCTCCCGCCTTGGCGACGGCCGTCGATATTGAAAGAATGGCGTTGCCCCCGTACTTTGTTTTATTCTCGGTGCCGTCAAGCTGTATCAGTCTGGCGTCGATTCCTTCCTGGTCGGTTGCCTCCATCCCGACGACCGCCGGACCCAACTGGGCGTTGACGTTGGCCACCGCTTGTAAGACGCCTTTGCCCAGATATCTTTTGGCGTCCTGGTCCCTGAGCTCCAAAGCCTCGTGGGCGCCGGTCGAGGTTCCGGCCGGAACCGAAGCGACGGCGACGTGCCCCGAGTCAAGCTGGCAGGCGGCTTCGACGGTCGGAATGCCTCTGGAATCCAAAATCTCCCTGGCCCAAATACGGGTAATCTTAGCCATATCAGCTAATCAATTTCCTTTCCGTATCCAATATAACATGTCTCACCCGGTTGACGGCATCGGGATTGACGGAAACGCTGGTTATTCCCATTTCGACCAGCTCGGCGACCAAGTCATCGTAAGTAGAGGGGGCCTGTCCGCAGATGGAGGAGCTGACGCCGGCTTTGGCACAGGTTTTGACCACTCTTTTTAGGGCCCAAAGAACGGCCGGCGAGCGCTCGTCGAAAGCCGTGGCTACCGTCTCATTATCCCGGTCGGTTCCTTCGATCAGCATGGTTAGGTCGTTGGAGCCGACGGAGACGCCGTCGATGCCGACTTTAATGAATTCCTCCAAAAGGATCACGTTGACGGGCAGCTCAACCATCATCCAAAATTTAAAAGTCGGACCAGAAAATAGCCCTTCGGCGGCCACCAGACGTCTGACCTTCGCCAGCTCCCCCGGCGAGCGGACGAAAGGAATCATCAGCCAGAGATTTTTGTATTTCTCCCTGACCTTTTTAATGGCCGTCAGCTCCAGCGTAAAAACGTCGGGATTGGCAATATATCGAAAAGCGCCTCGAAAGCCGAGCATCGGATTGGGTTCTTCCGGTTCCCAGTATTTCCCGCCGGGTAGCGCCCGATACTCGTTCGTTTTAAAGTCAGTCGCTCTGTAAACAACGGGTTTTCCTTCGAAAGCTTGACAAAAAACGCTCAAGTCGTCTGCCAATTTACTGATAAATTTAGCCTGCTCTTTTCTTTTTATTGCCTCTTTAGGGTGAATGCCGATATTGGCAATCATAAATTCGGCCCGAAGTAATCCCACGCCGTCGACGTTTAATTTCGCGATTTCTTTGGCCCTCTCGGGCTCGGCCAGGTTGACGTAGACCTTGGTGGCCGTTTTCCCTTTTATCTCCCTTTCTTCTTCGACCGCTTCTTTCTTTTCGACGCTGATTTTACTGCCAAGGAAAACCTGTCCTTTTTGGCCGTCGACGGTCACGACCATGCCGTCTTTAAGAATCAGTGTGGCTTCTTTGGTCCCGACCACACAAGGAATGCCGAGCTCCCTTGAAACAATGGCCGCGTGTGAAGTGGCTCCGCCGGCATCGGTGACAATGGCTTGGGCCCTCTTCATGGCCGGGACAAAATCGGGCGAGGTCATCGGGGCAACCAAAACATCCCCTTTTTCTACCTTGCCTATTTCTTTGGCACTTTTTAAGACCTTGACCGTTCCCGTCCCGATTCCGGGGGAGGCGGCGGACCCCGAAAGAATGGGGACTTGGGTAACCTTAATCTCTCCGGCCTCCGTTTTAAGAACTGCCGCCGGTTTTTTGCCCATGGTGGTCACCGGCCTGGTTTGGACGATGAACAGTTTTTTCCCTTCCAGTGCCCATTCGATATCCTGGGGGAAGAAGTAGTGTTTTTGCAGTTTGTCGCCCATTCGGGCCAGGGAGACGATGGCTTCATTTGAAATTTTCTGTAGTTGCCTTTGTTTTTCGGGGACCTTTGTTTCTTTCGTCTCCTTTCCTACTTTAATCAATTGAATAGGCTGCTCCGATATCTCCTTGGAGAGAATATCGAAGGTTTCTTTTTGGACGACGTATCTGTCGGGGACAACGGAACCCTGGACGATCATTTCACCCAACCCCCAGACCGCCTCGATGACTATTTTGTCTTTTTCGTTGCTGACCGGGTCGACGGTGAACATCACCCCCGAGACGTCAGACTGAATCATTTTCTGGACGATGACCGAAATTTTCACCTTCTCGTGGGAAATTTTGTTTTCCTCCCGATAGAAAATTGCCCGGGGAGTAAAAAGAGAAGCCCAACACTCCCTGACCGCATTGATCAAATTGGCCTCCCCCTTGATATTTAAAAAGGTCGCTTGCTGGCCCGCAAATGAGGCGGACGGCAAGTCTTCGGCCGTGGCCGAGGAACGGACGGCCACCTGCGCTTGCTTTAAAAATCCCGAGAGCTTTTTATAACCGGCAATTGACTGCCGGCTGACCTCTTCGGGAATTTTGCCGGTGACTATTTTTTTTTGGATTTTCCTCGAGGCGTTTTCGAGCTCTTCTGGGTTTTGAGTATTGGTAACCTTGAGAATGTTCTTGATTTGGGAGCCGAGATTGTTTAATTCCAGGAAAGCGTCATAGGCGGGGACGGTAACGGCAAACCCCGGAGGAACGGGGAAACCGGCTTTGATCATTTCTCCTAAATTGGCTCCCTTGCCGCCGACAAGGGGAAGGTCTTCTTTGTCTATTTCTTTAAAGAAAGTGACGAAAGGACGGGCAGCCATTATTTCATCATAACACAGGGCTCTCAGGATTTGGAGAGCTCGGTTTTAAAGTGATCAACCCAGGGAATGGGGGTCGGGTCAAGGCCGTATAACATCGCCAGGTAAAAAGAAACGTATGAAGACAGGACCAGAATTTCAAAAATCTCGATGATTTTTTTGGACCCGCGGGTGCCGTAGACTTCCGTTTCGATGTCGTTCTTTTCGACCACCTCTTTGGTTATCGGATACCTGATGCCGACTCTTTTACTGTAATGCGGCGAGTCAAGAAAGAGAAAATGGAGAATGTTTTTAATCTCATGAGGGTTTCTTAACCCCTCCATTAAATGGTGGTTTAACTCAGGAATATCAAATATCAGGCCGAACGTTTTGGCGTTTTCGTTAAGCTGGTTTTTAAAGGTATGGGCGCTGCCGACCAGGTGCTCGCTGGCAATAATCACCGGAACCTTGCCCATGAGTTTTCGCGCCAGGGCTTTGGCGACATTTTCATTCTCGGGGACGTTGGCGCCATAATCGGTGATGAGTTTTTCCGCCTCCTGTATCGCTTCTTCCATTTCACTATCGAGTAAATTAATAAATTCGCATTTGGAAAGAACCGCCAGGACGGAAGCAATGGAATAACCCAGGCCCATTCTTGGCTGGTTGGACGGATTTTCCTTGGGGTCATAAATATAACCATCAAATCCATTCTCGCTCAAAAAGTCGGCGAGCTTGCCACCGGTGGTGACGCCGTAGACCATGGCCCCTCGGTTAAGCGCCTCGTTGGCCGAAGCCAGCGTTTCTTCGGTATTGCCGGAGTACGAGGAGAGGATAACCAGGGTATCCTTGTTGACATAATTGGGCAGGTTATATTCGGTGACGACCTCGATGGGAACGCGGGCCCTGTCGGCCAGAAGCGAGTCGACGATGCGTCCGCCCAGGGCCGAGCCGCCCATGCCCGAAACAATGACGTTCTTGGCCAAGGGACAGGCCGCGGGCACTTCTCGCTGCCTAACCTCCTCCCAGGCCTGTCTTATTTGGGCCCCCAAACTCTCGATAGAAGTCAGGACGTTACCCGTATCGAGCTTATTGATTTCGTCCAAAGAATCCAGACTGTGCATTTTAAGACCGGATTAGTTTAAGAATTTCTTCTTTTTTCTCTTCCATGATTTCTCTGGTTTTTCCCTCCACGGTTAACCTCAAGAGCGGCTCGGTGTTTGAGGGTCTGACCACAAACCGGTATTGATCGTATTCGACGGCGATACCGTCAAGCGTCGATTGTTTGCCGTCCTGGTATTTTTGGCCTATTTCGGCCATTTTCCCCTCTTTATCGGCCACTTCCGAATTAATTTCTCCGGAAATAAAGTATTTTTGCATGACCTCCCGGACCGCTTCGGATAACTTGACGTTGCCTTCGGAAAGAAATTCAAGGACTTGCATCACGGGGATCATGCCGCTATCCGCATACCAAAAATCCCGGTAGTAGGTATGGCCGCTTGATTCCGTCGCAAAGAGGGCGTTTTCGCTTCTCATCGCCTCTTTAATGAATGAGTGGCCGACTCGGCAAAGGACGGGTTTTCCTCCATTTTTTTCTATTTCATCGATTAAGGCCCAACTATAGCGGGGGTCGTAGATGACTTTTTCTCCGGGGTATTTAGAAAGCATCTTCTTTATAAGAATGGTATTTAAGTAGTAAGGCTCGACGAAAAGCCCGCCGTCGGCGGCAAAGAAAACCCGGTCGGCATCCGCATCCCAGGCAATGCCCAAATCAGCGCCGGTTGAGCTTACCAACTCGGTAAATTCCGTTCTATTTTCCGGCACAAAGGGGTCGGGCCTTCCTTTGGGGAAAGTGCCGTCGGGGTTGGTATTAAGCTCGACAATTTCCAGGGGAAGTTTCCCTTTTTGAACAATCTTTTTGAAGATGACGCCGGCATAACCAAAGTTGGCGTTAATGACGACCTTGACCGGTTTTATTTTAGGGGCAGTGAGCCAGCCCAGAACAAAGCCGGCATAATCCTCTTCGATATTCATTTGGCGAACATTGCCTTTGGTCGGAGCCTGGATACTTTTGCCTGAAACGGCAAAATCCCTTATCTGGGTAATGCCCTGCTCAAAAGTCAGAGGCTTCACCGATTCTTTGACCATTTTAAAGCCGTGCCATTCCGGAGGATTGTGGGAAGCGGTTGACTGGATGCCGCCGGCGAGTTGGTAATGTCCGACCGCAAAGTAATACATATCGGTTGAAATCAGGCCAACGTCGACGACGTCTATCCCCGCATCGGTCAGACCCCGGACAACTTCGTCCTTAAGCTTTTGAGAGTGGAGGCGGACGTCGTGGCCGACGGCAATTTCCCCTTTCGGCTTAACAAAATCCGCATACCCCTGGCCGATTTTGTAGGCCGTCTCTTCATTTAAAGTGGTCGGATAGATACCTCTGACGTCGTAGGCTTTAAAGATGGAAGGGTCAACGCTCACACTTTATTTTAGAAGAGTAACGGTCAGAAGGTCAAGGGAGGAAGCCACTTCCGCCTGGGAAGTTTTCACCTTGATATCCGTCTCCGCAAGACTTTTGATAATCTCTTCAAGGAGCCCTTTGGTAAATTTTCCGGCCTGATTTTTCAGCTTTTGGGCTCGCCAGGGAGGGAGCGGCAGGGGGCTACCCGTTTTTGCCCAGTAAAGGTCCCTGACGTGTCGGGCCAGGAGGGCAAAGACAAATTCCGGCGGTTCCTTTTTCAGAATTTGATGAAAAAGGGTGAGCGACTTATCGGCGTTTCCCGGACAAAAGGAGTCAAGAAAATCAAAAATTAACCTCGGCAGTTTAAATTCCTCTAATCTAACGCCTTTGGGAAGAGATCCCAAAATAGTTTTTCCCAAAAAATCGTTGTGGTAGAAAACGGCCGTTCCCTCCCCTTTTTCCAGAACATTCTTGGCTTTTTTAAGAGTAGAAAGCGGCCATTGATTGATCCTTTTAATGACAAAAAATGGTTGTTGCCCAAAAAGGGAGACGCTGCTTAGTTTTTCTGAAATTCTCTCCGGGCTGTCTAAATAGTTTATCTGCCAGCCCCTGGCCTTGGCCGCCTCGATAAATTTTTCCAGCCTTTGATTTAAGGCCCTTTCGTTGTCTCCATGAAGAACAATAACTTTCATTTTTGCCTTTTACTTAAATAGTCTCCTATCAACTTGTGTACTTTATCATGAAACGAGCGCTTGCCGCGCCTAATATGCGGCATCAGAGCGCCCGAGAAGTTCCTTGGGATATGAGTTAGTTCGTGGAGTAGGACTTTATCCTTTTCGATGTCCGAGAGCCTATCATATTTCTCCGCAATTACTTCAACGACATAAGCGGGAGTTTCTCTAAGCGCCTTTTGCCAAACTCTATTTAAGCCCCAAATTCTGGCATAGGCTCGAGTATTGGCGTTAACTGATCTGAAGCAGTGGATTTTTGAAGATTTTACCCAAGTTATTTCGCAGGTTGAAATAAGATGCAAAAGTCTTTTTTTGACATCGGGAGCCAACTTCCAATCAATTCCTCTCTTACTCGATTTTGTAAACTTCCGCACCTTCTTTGGCCTCGCTCTCGACCTTTAAGCCTATCACGTCGCCTTTGCCTGCGGAATCCTTCTTTTCGTGTTCAATCTGGATTGAATCAACCGTCTGTTCAAATAAATCCTCTCCGCCTCGGCTAAACTTTACTTTCTCGCCAACCGTAAGAGTTCCGTTCAGCTCAACGATCGCCACTCCGATTTTATCGTAGTAGTGAGTGACCTTCCCTATTTTTAAATCAGCCATGATTATCACCCCCTCTTATCCGATACGCATGACAGAGCGCCACGGCCAAAGCGTCGGCCGCATTGTCGAAATGAGTCTTCTTTTTAGCGGCGCTTCTGACTTTTGCGCCTAGAACCTTCCTGATCGCTTTCTGTATCATTTTCTTGTCTGCCCGGCCGTTACCGGCAACTTCCTTCTTAATGGTTCCCGGCGCATATTCGGCCACTTCTATTTTATACTTAGCCGCGGCAAAAATCATCACTCCCTGGGCCTGACCGACTCTCATTGCCGTTTTGGCGTTGGCGGCAAAAAAAAGTTTCTCGATGGCCATAACGTCGGGCGAGAACTTTTTAAGAATCCGGGTCATTTCCAAATAAATATTTTCCAATCTTTTTCCTGGAGTACCGTCTTTGTCGGTGGTAATGAGACCGAATTCCAAAACCTCAAAAAGGTTTGACGAAGACCTGATTATCCCGTAGCCCGTCGTCGCCGTTCCCGGGTCAATTCCTAAGATCAACATAAGTTATATTATACGCCCCGGTCGCTATTTCCTCTTCTTTTGAAAGAAAGCCAGATAAATAATTTCCAGAATGCCTCCCGTGCTGACGATCAGGAGGGCAACGTACCACCAGCTTTGGTTATTCCTGGCCGCCTTCCACATCGAAAGACCTTTCCAAAAAAGCGACCAGACAATTAAGACGACGACCAAGACGGTCGGGAAATTAGCAATCGGGCCCAAAAAAAGTTCTTTGTTCACAATTCTCACCACCCCTCTAATTTTATTGAACCATAATTGAAAGGGCCGGTCTAGTCTCAGGGGAAATTAACGAAGTAGAAAATCTTGGCCTTGGCCTTCAGTTCTCCAATCCAGTTTTGATATTCGGCGTTAAGTTTTTGCTGGGACAATTGGTCCCTGATATCTTCCTTGACGTCCTCGAGGGTCGCTCCCTCCTCCAAAAGCTCTTTATTTTCTTCAAAATAGTTGGTAATATCCTCCTCGGTTATATTAATTTTTTGAGCCAGAATTGCCTCGACGGTTTGCTGAATACGAATCTGCTCGGTCAGTTCGCTCCTGGTTTGCCCCCGCGCCTCTAGGGCCTCGTCAAGAGTCAGTCCTTGCCCTTTAAGGAGTTCCTCGATGGAGGTCAATTGACTATCGATTACTTCTTTTGAAACCGAGACGCCCTGTTTTTTCGCCTCCCCAAAGATAAGGGTTCTTTCGATAAAAGTATTAAGAGCCTCTGTCCCTCCCTGCTTTTCGAGTTGTCTAACTACGGCCAGTCTACTTATCGGGGTGCCGTTGACGATAGCGGCGACAAAGAGTGATTTGGCTAGAAAAAGGAAAATTAGGAAAAGGAAAACACCAGCGACAATCAAAAATTTTTTGTTCGTAAGGGGTAGTTGAGGAATTTTAAATTTGGTCATCGAATAGTTTCCCTACTTTTTCCCAATTGACGACATTCCACCAGGCTTTAATGTAATCGGCGCGTCTGTTCTGATACTTAAGATAGTATGCGTGTTCCCAAACATCAAGCCCCAAAATCGGCAACCGTGAATTCTTCACTGTGGCCGGGGTAGATGGTTGTGTCCCCCGGCAGTTTTAATATTTTAGCAACGGAAATTTTCAAAACCTCTTTGTCAGAATAGCCAAAATCATAGCGGCCGACGCTTCCGTCTTTAAATATTAAATCTCCCCCAAAGAGGACTTTCTCCCTCATTGCCAAAAGACAAAGACTACCCGGCGTGTGTCCCGGAGTCTCTATAACCTCAAAGACATATTTTCCCACTCTAATTTTGTCACCTTCTTTAATGTTCGAGTCTATTTTTAAGGGTAGGGCGGCCTCCCCTAAATATTTCTTGGCTAAAATAGGTATTCTTGATATCAAAAAGGAGTCTTTTTTGCTGGCGAGAAACGGTATGTCAAAGGCGAGTTTCAGCTCGTTGGCCGCTAAAAGATGGTCGAAGTGTCCGTGGGTGGCAATAATTCTTTGGGGCGCCAGTCCCTTTTCAAGAATGACTCGGCTAATAAACTCGGCTTCGTCTCCCGGGTCGATAATAAGAGCCTTACCTTCCTCTTCATAGATAAGGTAGCAATTGGCCGCCATCGGACCGACGGGCATCCTTTTAATGGTGAGCATCTTAGGCTCGGCGTTTCTTAGAAGACTTTTTGACCGGCTTTAGGGAGAGCTCGCGGGACTGCGCTTTCCGGTAAATTTCGGCTATCTCCTTGGGAGACTTCTCCCTGGTAAAGTAAAGCTTGGCGTGTCTGACACCTTGGGTTCCTCTTTTGACCACCTCGATTTTTTCCAAAAGAGGAGAGGTCAGGGGAAAAATTCTTTCGATGCCGACGTTTCCCGCCCCGATTCTTCTGAGGGTTATCGTTTTCCCCTCTTGGCGGTTTTTAAGAGCAATAACCATGCCCTCGAAGATTTGGGTTCTTTCTTTCTCGCCCTCCTTAATTTTTTGGTGAACCTTAATTCTGTCTCCGACACCAAATTCCGTTTCGTGATGTAGCGTTTTTAGGCCCATGTTGGCTATTGTACACCAGCTTGCCTCTAGGCTTCAAGGATATCGGCGATATTCCTGGCCAACTCCTCGGTCCAGGCAATCTTAAGCGGTAATCCGTTGTTCTTCAAAGGAAGATTCACTTTTTGCGATTTTCCGGCAAAGACTAAAGTAACCGACATCCCGCCCGGATGGGAAAGAAGGAGGGATTTTAATTTTTTAAGCTCTTCATGACCCGCTTTATCCGGGATTTTGATGAAAACATTTTTCTGGCTCTCGCCGACTTCTTCCTGTGTTTTGATGGCTTCGACAATGAGGGTGGGCGATTCTTCCCGCGAGTCGACTCTGCCCGAAATGAGGAGGGGTTTAAAGTCGACCCAATAGCTTCTGGTTTCGTTAAATATCCTGGGAAAAACGACGAGCTCGAGGCTGCCCGTATCGTCCTCGACTCGAACAAAGGCCATTTCCGCTCCGGAGGTTTTAGTGACCACAATCCTGACCTGGGTGACCACGCAGGCTATCCTGACATTTTCTCCCAAACTTTCGTGGGGAGAAATTTCAAAAATCTTGTGGGTGGCTTCGTGGGAAAAAGGACTAATCAGGTCGCCCAGGGGTTTGGCCGAGAGAGAAAATCCGAGTAGCTGGCGCTCCAACGTCTGGAGTTCGTCTTGAGAAAATTCAGAAACGTCGGTCCTGATTAGGGCGCTGGCGGATTCCTTTGATTTGACAATGTCGCTCTCCCCAAAAAGGTCCTGCTGGCCGGCTGAGCTCTTTGGTTTAACGACCCGGCTCCTGATCTCGTCGATCGAATAAAGAAGGGCCGCCCTTCCCCCAAAAGAAGAGAGAGCCCCGACTTTAATCAAGCTTTCCAGGACTTTTTTGTTGACCCGGCGGGCATCGAGGCGGGAGATAAGTTCCGCAAAGGAATTAAACCGGCCGTTTTTCCTGGCTTCGAGAATCGCCTCGATCGCCGCCTTGCCCACGTTTTTGATGGCCGAAAGACCGAATCTGATGGCCCGGCCGCTTTTGGAGCCTTTGTCGGTAACAATATTAAAACCGACGTCGCTTTCATTAATATCGGGGGGGAGGACTTTGACCCCCAGCCTGCGACACTCGTTGACGGCCGAAGAGATTTTTTCCGGGTCATTCGACTCGGCCGTTAAAAGGGCAGCCATAAATTCCACCGGGAAATTGGCTTTCATATAGGCGGTTTGGTAGGCGACCATGCCGTAGGAGGCCGCGTGGGCTTTGTTAAAGCCGTAGCCGGAGAAAGGCTCAATTAATCTAAAAAGTTCCTCCGCTTTTTGCCTTTTCATCCCTTTTGCCTCTGCTCCCTCGATGAACTTCTGCTTCTGTTTTTCCATCTCGGCCGGTATTTTCTTTCCGACCGCTTTTCTGAATTTATCCGCTTCTTCCCAGGAGTAGCCGGCAATATTGATGGCCGTGGTAAAAACGTCGTCCTGATAAACGATCAGGCCGTATGATTTTTCCAGATAGTCTTTCATTCTCGGGTCGAAATAGGAAATTTTCTTGGGGTTATTTTTCCGTTCGATATATTCCGGAATCTGGGCCATCGGCCCCGGGCGGTAAAGGGCAACCATGGCCATCAAATCCTCAACCCTGGTCGGTTTGAGCTCCTTTAAGTATCTGGTCATGCCGGAGCCCGATAATTGAAAGGCACCCATCGTGTCGCCCCGGGAAAGCATTTCGAAGGTCTTTTTGTCCGTGGTTGGGATTTGTTGAAGATTAATATCAACCCCCCTTGTCTCTTTGACGATGGTCATCGAAGCCCCCAAAATTGAAAGGTTTCTAAGACCCAAAAGGTCGAATTTTAAAAGCCCGACCGCCTCTCCCGGCGAAACGTTCGGATCCAGCGCATCCATGTCGTACTGGGTAATGATTTTTTTTCCTTCCGGGTCAAGCTGAACGGGGGTAAAATCCGTAATGTCCGAAGGAGCGATCACCACGCCCGCGGCGTGGACGGAAACGTGTCTGGCGTTGCCTTCGACCTGTTTGGCCAGCTCGATAATTTTTTTGGCATCGGCGTCTGCCTCGTAGAGCCTTTTAAGGTCCGGGGAGACGGTCAGCGCTCTTTCAATGTTCATCGGAAAACCCTGGGAGCCGATAGGAATCAGTTTGGCAATCCGGTCGCCCATCGAATAGGGGTAACCTAATACCCTGGCAATATCCCTGACGGCCGCTCTGGCCAGCATCCTCCCGAAAGTGCAGATTTGGGCCACTTTGTCGTGACCGTACTTTTCGCCGATGTAGTTAATGACTTCTTCGCGCCGGTCGTCGGCGATGTCAAGGTCGATGTCGGGCGGGGAAGGCCGCCAAGGCGTCAGAAATCTTTCAAAAGGAAGTTCATACGTCAAGGGATTAATATTGACAATACCGATGGCGTAGGCGACCAGAGAGCCGGCAGTCGAGCCCCTGGTATTGGTGACGATGCCCATCTGATCGGCCCAGCGGGCCATGTCGGAAACGATGAGGAAATAGGTCGAGTAACCTTTCTTCTTGATCGTGGTCAGTTCATACTCAAGCCGCTCCCTGACTTCTTTGGCGGGCTTGGCGATTCTGGCCTTCAGTCCCTCTCTGGCTCTGACGGTCAACTCTTCGTCCGGGGTTTTGCCTTCGGTCAGCTCGTATTTCGGAAAAAACCATTTATCCAAGGTTAGACTAACATCGCACTTCTCGGCAATTTTGACGCTATTTTCGAGGGCCTCCGGAAGGTCGGAAAAAAGCTCGGCCATTTCTTTGGGCGTTTTAAGATAATAGGACGGCGAGTCGATAAAACGGAGACGGGTCAGGTCGCTGACGTTTTTGCCGGTGGCGATACACACGAGCGAATCCTGGGCCGTAGCGTCCTCGGCCTTGACGTAGTGGGCATCGTTGGTGGCGACGACGGGAATCCCTAACTCCCGGCTTAGCTTTTTGACCCCTTGAAAAATGGCTTTTTCATTCTCGGCCATTTTAGCCAGCTCGCTCTTCAGTTGGGCGTTTTCGACTCCCGCAATAAATTTGGCGTATTCGTGCCTCTGGACTTCCAGGTAATAATCGGTCCCGAAAACACCCGAAAACCATTCGGCCGCCTTCTTGGCCTCTTCGTAATTTCCCGAAATGAGGGCTTGGCCGATTTCTCCCTGGGGACAGGCGGAGGTACAAATCAAGCCTTTTGAGTACTTGGCCAGTGTTTCCCGGTCTACCCTGGGCCGGTAATAATAACCTTCGA
>Ga0156743_134_pt1 | contig 11547 bp, 13 predicted proteins | sample RifOxyD1_FD_112072 | JGI IMG/M metagenome (GOLD analysis project Ga0156743, IMG submission 112072) | Candidatus Woesebacteria bacterium RIFOXYD1_FULL_46_19
AGGGAAGTCCCAGGAGCCTTGCACATTTGTCGAAAGCTTCTCCTGCAGCGTCGTCCCTCGTTCCTCCAATCCATTCTAAATTTCCGTGACTTTTCATCAGGACCAAATCGGTATGGCCCCCCGAAACGACCAGGGCGAGAGCGGGGAATATTGGTTGCGATTCGGAAAGCCAATTAGCATAAACGTGGGCAACCAGGTGGTTGCCCGCCACAACCGGTTTTTTCCAAAGAAGGGATAGCGTCCTTGCCGTTTCAATACCGACAAGAAGAGAGCCAATAAGGCCGGGGCCAACCGTGACGGCCACTAAATCAATATCCTTCTCACTCAAGCCCGCTTCTTTAAAGGCGGTCTCGATTACCGGCAAAACGCTTATCACTTGTTGTCTGGCTGCTTCCTCGGGAATTACTCCGCCGGTTTTGGCGTGCATGTCGGCAGAGGTGGCGACGATATTACTGAGAATTTTCTCTCCGTTCTCGATTATGGCTGCCGCCGTTTCGTCGCAAGAGGTTTCAATTCCTAAAATTTTCATATTGCTTTTGAATTATTTCCAAAAATCCACCAATACGAATTATATATTGTAAATTGCATCTTTACATCAGTTTGATACGATTTCAAAATAGAATTCAAGATGCGAAGCGAACGAGGGCTGCCGCTCGCCAGAGCTTTATTTAGAAGACTTGGGATTCCTTTTTCGCGACTTACGTTAGAGACTTCGCGCCCGGCGCAGCCTCTGGACGAGAAGGAAATCCAAACCCCTCCTTCGCTAGAAGAAATTAACGGCGAACTAGATTTTATTAAATTTCAGAGTCGCCAAGAACCATATATTGACCAAGAGACGGGGGTTTCCTATTTTGGCCTCCAAGTTCCGGCCATAAACCTGAGGGGTATTTCGGAACAGACGAAACAGGCCCTACAACTTGATGGCAGGGGAGGATTTGTTGACATTGTCTTCGCCTATGGCCTGGGGGTTGCCCGAAAGATCACCTTACAAAGAAAGTCGGCGGTAGCTTCATTTATTATCCTAACGGACCCAAGGCTAATGAGCCCTCCATGGCAAATGACGAAAAGGAAAGAGGCTTCAATGACGGCCGGAGATGCTCTTCTGGTTGCGAAGCTCGGGAAAAAATTGACTAGGGGGTGGGGCCTACACCTCTGAGATAGATAGCCTGCCAGGGACGGAAGTTTGAAACGAAAGTTTTTTGGTAAATTGTTTCCCCACCCCTTTCGACACTGTAATCAAAGGTCACTCTTGCCCCCCAAGCTTTAAAGTCCACCTGTTTTATCGTTCCCGCGGGGAGGGTTGGGTCGTCTTGATAAAGGTCCTCCGGGGGGGCAACAACATTAGTCACGACTGGCTTTGTGGTTTTGGCAATCCTTCCGTCGCTCGTGCCGTAGATTTCGAAAACCAGGCTGGCCCTCTTGGTATCGACAACCGGCTGGATGAGAATATGCCCCGGGGTATCGTTTTTAAACTTGAGGTCGGTGGTGGGAGCAAAGACAGTGGCGTCAAGCCCCGGGAGAGAGTCCTGCTCATAATAGCTCACTCGATAGGCGTGGGCGCGTCGCTCAACAATGGGAAGCCCAGCGGCAAGAGCCGCCCGAAAGAGAGTGGTTGAGACTTGACAGACGCCGCCGCCGTCGCCGAGAATCGTTTTTCCGTCCTGGATGATATAAGCCTGTTTATAGCCGGTAAAACCCGAGACGTCGCCCAAGACGTCATTGAAGGAGAAAGTTTCTCCTGGAGCGACCAAAACCCCTTTGAATCTTGAGGAGGCCAGGGAAATATTATAGATTCTGTTGGCGATTGAACCGGCAAAGCGGGAAGAGCCTCTCCCTATTAGTTCTCTAATCCCAAGGTTATTGACGTCCTCCGTCTGAATTTTCGGGGCCTTTTTTTCGACGGGAACGTCAATACTGACCAGTGTCTCTTCGGAGATTTCAAGAGTTGTCAGGCTTTCTTTAATTTTTACGGTGAGGGCCTCGGCATCAAGTGTTACGCCTTCCTTGGAAGGCGCAAATTCTTTGACCCTGCCTTCTTCAAAGATAAAAACGGAGTCTTGGGGCTCTCTGTTGACGCTTTTGGCAATCTCGTTGGCCAGCTCGGTGGTCGCTTCCTCGCGATACTCCTTTTTGGCGTCAAGAAGGCCTAAAAGTTGGTTTCCTTGATAGGTAAAAGTTTGAAATTCAAATTTTAGGGTGAGGACCTTGTCTTTAAGTTTCTCGGCCCGGCCGGCAAGAACCCGTGCCTCCTCGTCCGTCAACGTCGGGTCGATTTCTTTAAGGGGGATGATTATCGGCTCACTGGATGCAAAAGCCAGGACCTGGCCGATTTTTGCCCTCAAGATTTTGACGTCAAGGTCTGTTCCTGCTTTCCCCTTCTCGACGCTAATTTGCTTTGCTATCAGCTGGACAGAGGGATAAACCGGCTCAACGGCGATTTCACCGGCAATTACCGAAAGGGCCCCTCCAAGTTTTTCCTCATCCAGGCTCATTCTTAGACCCAGATTTGTTTTGACAAATGGCGCAGCTGCCCTTTTGACAAAATCGTAGAAGATGTTTCCGGTCCGGGTTCTTTCATAGGCGGTCCTGGCCGAATGGGCATAATCGTAATTGAGGTCAATCTCTTTGGTCTCAATTATCCAGGGAGTATCGTTGGCAACAAGTAAAATTTTTTCCGGCACGTCGATGTTTTCGGCCAGGAGGGAAGAGGCCTTTTCAGGAGAAAGAGAAGAGACATTTACCCCGGCAATGAAAGTATTCGGAAAAATGAGGCCATAATGGTATAAATTGTAACCCAGAAAAATAACCAGAAGAGGAACAATTAGAAGCCCAGCTGCCATTAAGAGCTTTTTAGGGAGCTTTAGTTTCCTGAATTTTTTGAAAAATTTAGGCTTTAGTCTAGCCATGAGTGTATGATAACATGGTATAAGAGAACCCGTATGGATCCAAACACTCCACTACCCAATATGCCGCCGGTTGAGATTTACTCTCAAACCCCGGGCGTGGTTACCCAGCCTCCGCCACCCCCGACGGTTACCCCGCCTTCTCCCAAAAAGGGGATTCCCAAATTAGCATTCATCATACCAGCTATTTTGGTTCTTCTGGTTGTCCTTTTCTTGGTGGGGAGGAGTCTTTTCTCAAAAGTTGGGGGCGGGGAGACAACCATCACCTGGTGGGGGCTTTGGGAAGAGGAGGCAACCGTCGCCCCACTGATTGCCGAATACCAAGCCGCTCATCCCAATGTCAAAATTACTTACCAAAAGCAGTCGCCGCAGGATTATCGGGAAAGGCTGACCAATGCTTTAGCCAAAGGCACCGGTCCCGATATCTTCCGATTCCACAATTCCTGGTTGCCGATGTTTAGGGAAGAACTTGATTCCATTCCGGCATCCGTCATGAGTGCGGGGGAGTTTGCCCAGACTTTCTACCCGGTCGCCACCTCAGACCTGACCAGCGGCAGCGGCCTGGCCGGAATTCCATTGATGTATGACGGCCTGACCCTTTATCTCAACGAGGAGATTTTTGAGAGTGCCGGGAAGGCTCCTCCGGCAACCTGGGACGATTTAAGGCAGCTGGCGATTAGTCTTACCACCAAAGACGAACAGGGGACGATTACCCAGGCCGGCGTTGCCCTGGGAAGAACGGAAAATGTTGACCATTGGCAGGAAATCTTGGCCTTAATGATGCTCCAAAATGGCGTCTCGATGGGCAACCCGACCGGGAAGTTAGCCGAGGATGCCTTGAATTTCTTTACCGTTTTTTCGTCCGTCGACGGCGTCTGGGACGCTACCCTTCCTCCTTCAACCATCGCCTTTTCGTCGGGGAAAGTGGCCATGTATTTTGGTCCAAGCTGGCGCGCTTTTGAAATTAGGCAGCAAAATCCGAATTTAAGATTTAAGACGGTTGGCCTTCCTCAACTGCCAAAAAGTAGCCAGGGCGAGCCGGATATCAGCTATGCGACCTATTGGGTTGAAGGGGTCTGGGCCAGGTCCAAGTCCCGCCAAGCCGCCTGGGAATTTTTAAAGTTTCTCACCTCCCAAGAATCGCTGGAGAAGATGTATCAAAATGCCGCCCAGTTAAGGCTTTTTGGCGAGCCTTACCCTAGGAGCGACATGGCCTCGCTTTTATCCTCCGACCCGACCTTGGGAGCGCTTCTTGCCCAGGCCCCGAATGCCGAAAGTTGGTATCTGGCCAGCCGGACCTTTGACGGCCCGACCGGCATCAACTCCCAAATAGCGAAGTATTTTGAGGACGCGATCAATGCCGTCAATGCAGGGACTGCGGCCGGTAAAGCCCTGGTCACGACCGCCGAGGGAGTTAAACAAGTTTTATCCCAATATGGACTTAGTCGAGAATAAAATAGAGACGCCACCGATGGCACAAGGAATAGACCTTGACGCCAGCGAGGTTTCTTCTTTGCTTTACCACGATATTTTTGATTATCCCTTGAGCCTCGGGGAGCTCATGAAATGGCGAGCTGGAGAGAAATTAACAACCAATAATGAAGAATTAACAATTAAGAGTCGGAATGGTTTTTATTTTTTTAAGGGACGAGACGGGATAGTCCTCAAAAGGCTTTTGAGGAAAAGAGTTTCGGCGAAAAAGTTCGAAATTGCCCGAAAAGCTGGGCAAATACTGAGTTTTGTTCCGACAATCAAAATGGTGGCGGTCACCGGGGCTTTGGCCATGGATAATGCCGCCGAGGAGGGCGACATTGACCTTTTGGTCGTTTCTCAAAAAGGAACGCTTTGGGCAACTCGTCTCATCACCCTCATTTTTTTGGATCTCATTGGTTTTCCCAGAAGAAAATATGGCGACAGGAATCAAAAAGACAAACTTTGTTTAAATATCTGGCTGGACGAAACTTCCTTGTCCTGGCCGAGAAATGACAGGAATATTTACTCTGCCCACGAAATTGCTCAAATTAAACTTATTGCCGATAAAGATAGAACCTACGACAGATTTATCCAGGTTAACGGTTGGGTCAAGGATTTTTGGCCCAACGCTGTCAAAATTGATAGAAAACGGGGGAAAAAGCAAAAAGCCGGATCTTTAACGAACGTCTCCTATTTATTTTTCGGTCTCATTGAGCCCCTCGCTTTTTCTTTTCAGCGGTTCTATATGAGGAAGAAAATCACCAAAGAGAGAGTCGGCAAAAAACGTGCTCTTTTTCATCCGGTCGATTGGTGGGCGGTTTTAAAAACCAAATTCACGAGTCTGGGCTTAGGCTTTAAGCGGTAACGCTGTTATTCAAGAGTGAATTACTATAACTTAAAGATCTGCGGCCTTTCGAGGAAACTCCCGATCGTCCCTTTGGGTCCGAAAATCAAAATTGCCTCCTTCAGCCTCTTGGGAGACCGGCTTTTGGTCGAGGCCCTGGCAAAAAAGGTCGCCTCTAAACTTAATAGTATCAACTTTGATTTTCTGGTCGGGCCCGAGGTCAAGGTCGTTCCGCTCTTAGAAGAAGTTTCCCGGATTCTTGGAAAGGAAAGATATATCGTCTGTCGGAAAAAAATTCACGGCTATATGGTTTCGCCGCTGACCTCAAAAGATGCTCCCGGCTTGGTCATGAATGGACCAGACGCCGAAATTCTTAAAGGCAAAGAAGCGGTGGTTCTTGATGACGTCGTTTCCTCCGGAGCGACCATGGAATCGGTCGAAAGACTTATCGCCACCGCCGGGGGCAGAGTCGTTGCCAAGCTCTCAGTTTTAAAGCAAGAGGGTCAGGCAAGGGCGTTAAAGGAGATGATTTTCTTGGGAAAACTTCCCATATTTAGGACTTGACGTGTCAAGCTAAAGACTTTAGTCTGAAAGTAGACATTAAAAGAACCTGTTAGCCGCAGGAAAAATTATAAAATGGCAGCTGTCAACAAGACAATTTCTTTGTTTTTTGTTTTCGGACTTCGTCCCGCTTTCTAGCGGGATTTTTTGTTTTTGATGGACAGAAATTTTGAAATCGGAAAACACGAAGAAGTCACGAGAATTTGTGCCTACTCCGAGTGCGGCATGGTTTATGTTGCCCAGTTGGGAGGTCAAAAATCCGGTAGTTCTCCGGCGATACACATCAGAAAGGTCGGCGAGAGCCCCGACGGATTTTGTTCAACAAGATGTGAATTTCTGGCTAACGGTTGGAGCCTAGAGCCGATAAGGGAGTTCTACCATAGTCTTGGACTAGACTACGACAAAATCGAACCGAAAGGCTATTTAGCACCCGCCAGAAGGCTAAGCAGGGGAGGTGAGCAATGAATGTCGGTTAACGAAAGGCTAGGAGCAAGAGGGATGCAGAATCCGGGAGATTTGCGTGTCCCCGAGGGTGTAGTTATAGCACCAGCCAGAAGAGTTTTGATTTTAGAAGGCGCTTCTTTAGTGGGAATGGAACAATATGACGAGGTTCGGCCTCTTTATGAGAATGGCCATAGACCAACCCCAGAGGATGAGGAGGGGGAACTCAAAGCAACCACCGTGATGAGAGAACCTCTTGACAAGGGACAAACCTCTTTATAAAATAGCACTCGCTGTTATTAATTGCTAACAGTTTTTTGTATTTTTAATCAAGACACTATGAGCAAGGCAGTCAAAAGCAAATTGAACCTCAAGCCCGCCGCGGGCTACCTTCTTATTGAGCCGGTCGAAAAAGAAACAAAAACAGCCTCAGGCATTTATTTGCCCGATTCCGCCGAAGAAAAGCCCCAAAAAGGCAAAGTTTTGGCGGTCGGCGCTGACGAAATTACGGATTCGGGAGCAAAAAAGAGCTCTCCCGCAAAAGTTGGCGATATTATCATTTATAAGAAATGGGGCGGAAATGAAGTCAAAATTGGAGGCCAGGAATATCTTTTTGCAAAATTTGAAGATATACTAGCTGTCGAAAAGTAATATGGCTAAACAAACAATATATTCCGAAGAGGCTAGAGCGAAGATACTTGCTGGGGTTCAAAAGCTAGCCAGGGCCGTTGCTACTACTTTGGGTCCCAAAGGAAGAAATGTTGCTTTGGACAAAAAATGGGGGGCTCCTAACGTAGTCCACGATGGGGTTACTGTAGCTAAAGAGATAGATTTGGAAGATGTTTTTGAAAACATGGGTGCCCAAATGGTAAAAGAGGCCGCTTCGAAAACAAATGATGTTGCAGGGGACGGAACCACCACAGCTATTGTAATTGCTGAAGCAATTATCTCAGAGGGTATAAAGAATATAACCGCAGGTTCAAACCCAATGCTTTTGAGAAAAGGTATAGAAAAGGGCGTAGAGCTGGTTGTGACGAGGCTAAAGGAAAAGAAAAAGGATATTAAGAGTGGGGATATAAAGAAGGTTGCTGCTATCTCGGCTGGAGATCCTGAAATTGGAGCCAAAATAGCGGAAGCCCTTGATAAAGTTGGCCGAGACGGAGTCGTGACCGTTGAGGAGGGGAAAGGTTTAACAATTGATATTGAGTACAAAGAAGGAATGGAGTTTGATAAAGGTTATGCCTCCGCCTATTTTGTGACTAACCCGGAAAAAATGGAGGCCGAGATTGAAGATGCCTATCTTCTTTTGACCGACAAGAAAATCTCAGCCATTGCCGACCTTCTTCCTTTCCTCGAGAAATTCGTCAAAGTTTCCAAAAACTTAGTCATTGTGGCCGACGAGATTGAGGGTGAGGCTTTGGCCACCCTCGTTGTCAACAAGCTTCGGGGAACATTTAATGTTCTAGCCATTAAAGCCCCGGGTTTTGGGGATAGACGAAAAGAGATGCTTGAAGACATCGCCATTCTTACCGGCGGAACAGTTATAAGCGAAGATACGGGGAAAACCTTCGAGAGCATTGAAGTGGCCGACCTTGGCCAGGTCGAAAAAATCTGGGCAGACAAGGATAATGCCAGAATAATTGGCGGCAAAGGAGTTAAAAGCGACATCAACGCTAGAATCGCTCTTCTTAAAAGGCAGATTGCCGCCAGCGATAGTGATTTTGACAAAGAAAAACTTGAGGAAAGACTGGCCAAGCTTTCCGGGGGAGTCGCCCAAATCAATGTCGGCGCCGCCACCGAGATTGAACTTAACGAAAAGAAAGAAAGGGTCAAGGACGCGGTGGGTGCAACAAAAGCAGCAATTGAAGAGGGAGTTGTCGCCGGAGGGGAAGTAGCCCTGTTAGAAATAGCCTCAGAAATAAACAATAAACATTTGGAAAATGCCAAGGCAGGAGATGACATATTAACTGGATTGAGAATCTTAACGTTGTCTTTAGAGAGACCATTTATGAAGCTTATGGAAAATGCTGGCTACAATGGTCAGGCTATGGCCGAGAAAGTAAGGGGAGTAACTGCACATAACATAGGAATAGATGTTATGTCTGAAGGTGAAGAGGCACAGAAACCCGTAGATATGATTGAAAAAGGGATAATCGACCCCGTAAAAGTAGTTAGGAGTGCAGTTCAAAATGCTGCCAGTGTAGGGGCGACTGTTTTGACTACAGAGGCCTTAGTGGTCGAGCTTCCAGAAGAGAAGAAAGAAAACCCAGTTCCCGGCGGGGGAATGGAATATTAAAAAAGCTCAAGATGCCCCAAAAAGAAGTTCCTTCAGGTGTTCCCGATGGATGGTTTGATTTGGATGCCCAGGGGATTATTGACGCCGTTACCAATCTAAATAGGCGAAACTTAAGGGAAACGGATGAGCACATGATAAGGTCGAGAGTAACTTCCTTTAGAGACTCGAATCTTATTTCAGAGGAAACCGCAGAAGAGCTTCTGGCAAAACTTGATTCTCTTGCCCGACGCCCGCGACGCAGGTAAAATCTTCTTATGTCGGTTCAACAGGCTACTTTATGTTTTCTTATCAGAGGCCGGGGCTCATCCGGAGAAGTTTGTCTCGCACTGAAAAAAAGAGGCTTTGGCGAGGGTCTTTGGAACGGAGTCGGGGGAAAGGTGCACGAAGGGGAGACAATCAAACAGGCAGCTTCCAGGGAGGCTTTCGAAGAAATAGCGGTTAACCTAAAAAAATTAAAGAAGGTTGCCATTCTTCACTTTTATTTTCCAGACGACCCGAAGAAAAAAGACTGGAACCAAGATGTCCATGTCTTTTTGACGGAAACTTGGAGTGGAGAACCAAAAGAGACAGAAGAGATGATGCCCCGATGGTTTAAATCCGTCAAACTACCTTTCGCCAAAATGTGGGCGAGCGACCCATTTTGGTTGCCAAAAGTCTTGGCGGGGAAGAAAATCGTTGGTTGGTTTAGTTTTGACGACGACAACAAAGTATTGGACTACCAAATAAAAAATGTGGGAAAAGGCACAAAAATTTCTAGCTAAAGATAAGTATCTTGGGCCGCTGATCAAAAAACACGGCCCTTGCAAAATAAGGCCCAGCAAGAAAAAAGATTACTTCGTCGACCTGGTCGACGCCATCACTTCCCAGCAACTTTCCGGAAAAGCCGCCCGGACTATTTTTGAAAGGGTCAAAGAAAGGTGTGGCGGAGAAATAACTCCGGAAAAACTCAAAAAATTAAAAACAGAGGAATTAAGAAAATGCGGCCTTTCCTATGCCAAGTGTTCTTATGTCAAAGATTTAGCCCAAAGAGTTAAAAGCTCAAAACTCAAAATTAAAATTTTAGATAAACTAACGGACGAAGAAGTAATGAAGGAACTGACCGCCGTTAAAGGGATAGGAAAATGGACGGCAGAGATGTTTTTGATGTTCAGCCTAGCCCGACCGGACGTCTTCCCGGTCGACGATCTGGGGATTAAAAAGGGGATAGAGAAGTTACTCAAAAAGCCGCTAAATTCCCAAAGATTAGGGAAATTCGCAGAGCGATGGAAACCCTACCGAACCGCGGCTTCCTGGTACGTCTGGAAGATATTAGATAACGACTAGTTTAAAGCCTCGGAAGGACATTATAAGGGTTAACGGTTCTCCCGCTTTGGTAGACTTCCAAATGAAGGTGGTCTCCAAAGGCACGTCCGGTTGCACCCATTTCACCAATGACGGTATTGGTGGTAACTTCTTGTCCTTCGTTGACGTTAATCTTAGAAAGGTGGGCATATAAAGAAGAGAGCCCGTCTCCGTGATTGACGATAATGGCATTGCCGTAGGCGTATTTTGAAAGAGAAATGGCTTCGATATGGCCGTCTTTGACGGGGTAGACTTTGTCTCCCGTCACACCGTCGAAGTCAATTCCCGGGTGAAATAGTCCGTAACCCTGGGTGATTTTGACTTCTTTTGTCGGATAGCGGACATTCCTTTTTGTCGTTAAGGGAGTATTTGTTTCTTCGATAACGGTATCTTCCACCTCGATAGTGGCCAAAGAATTGGTAGGCATCAGAGTACTGGCAAGAAGCATTAGCGCTAAGTTTCCACCAAGGATTTTTCTGATGCTTTTATGCCCAAAAATGTGTCTGAAGAATCTTGAAAATTTGTGGCCCCTTTTGTCCTTTCGGATCTCTTCGATATTGGGGATAAGAGGCTCTCCAAATAAAGATCCCCGCCTTTCAGCCAAGCTGATGTAAAGGCGGTATTTGGGCAGATTTAAAGTCAGTTTTGTCATATCGGGCAGATACAAAAACCCAGAGCAGATTGCTCTGGGGCAACAAAAAATCTCGCACAGAGGCGAGATATGTCGCAAGTATAGCTTGTGAAAGTCAAAAAAGCAAATTTAGTGAGGCCGGAGCGGGAATCGAACCCGCGCATATGTGTTTTGCAGACACAGGTGTTACCACTTCACCATCCGGCCGAGACAGCCTATTTTATCTCATTGAGCTTCACAATACAAAACTTTTTTGTTACACTTCATCCACGCATGGGGAAACTCAGAATAATTTTGCTTGTCGTTTTGGGAATTGGATTTCTCCTCGGCCTGGTTCTTTTTTTCATCGGCTATTTTAAACCCAAAGAAGCCAGCCTTAACATTGAGACCACGCCGGCTTCTCTGGTCTACATCAATGGCCAACAGGTAGGCCGGACCCCCTATCGCTCAAACATTGCTCCCGGAGAGGTGGTTGTCAAGCTTGTTCCCGAAGCGACCGATGCCGCCCTGACCCCTTTTGAAACGAAATTAAATCTTGTTTCCGGAATAGAAACAGTCATCAGGCGTGAATTTGGTGAGACCGAAGACGCCTCAACCGGTGAAATAATTTCTTTCGAGAAAGTCGGCGGCAAAGAGGCCAGTCTGGCCGTCGTTTCGGTTCCCGATAGCGCCCAAGTTAAAATCGACGGGGCGATTCGGGGGTTTGCCCCCGTTAAGCCGCCGATTACTCCCGGGGAGCATCAAATCATCGTTTCCGCCCCCAATTATTCCGAGAGGGTAATTACCGTCAGGACTTTGGTGGGCTATAAACTGACCGTCATCGTCAAACTGGCTTTGAGCGGCGAAATCAAAGAAGAAGAACCAAAAGAGGAACAACCCCAAACCCTGGTCGAAATTTTACCGACCGACACGGGCTTTTTAAGGGTGAGAGAGAAACCGGGTCCGGCGGGAGCCGAAGTTGCCCAGGTTAAGCCGGGGCAAAGATTTCTTTTTTTGGACGAAGACGAGAGTACCGATTGGTATCAAATTGAATACGAAAAAGGAAAAGAAGGTTGGG
>Ga0156743_127_pt1 | contig 10763 bp, 8 predicted proteins | sample RifOxyD1_FD_112072 | JGI IMG/M metagenome (GOLD analysis project Ga0156743, IMG submission 112072) | Candidatus Woesebacteria bacterium RIFOXYD1_FULL_46_19
GTCTTCTAACACTACCCGACGCATTGAAAGACGGACTGCTTTCGGGGCTTATTTCTGAAGGCCACGCCAGGGCCCTGGCGGCAATCGACGACCAATCTCTAATGGTCGAAGCCTACAAAATAATTCTTAGGGAGAGCGGTTCGGTGAGAAGAGCCGAGGAGTTAGCCAGGCGAATGAAAACTAAATCCAAGCAGTCGATGGACAGGTTGGGAATAAGAAAGGACCATTTAAGGGTTGTTTCGGAGGAGTTGGACAAGATGCAGGAGGATATGCAAGTTGCCCTCAATAACGGTATCACCGAAGAAACCAGAAAAAGCCAAGTGAAACTCGTTCGTTCCCGACGCGAAACCAGAGTGACCCTAGTCTTTAAAGGCGGATTAGAAGAGACAGAGGATAGGCTTCAGAAGGTCTACAAAGCGGTAACCAGCGGATAACAGCGTTACCGCTGAATAACAGCGGATTACCGCTTAATACTTCTCTTTCACGACTACCCCGGCTGATTTCGGGGGCCAATAGACAAGCCAAGCTCTTCCGGTAATTTCTTTCTTTTCAACGGATCCCCAAGCTCTGGAATCGGAGGAATGGGAACGGTTGTCTCCCAAGACGAAGTATTCCCCGCCGGGGATAACGACGGTTGCTCCTTCTTGAAGAAAATTGCCGGCGGAGGAGTAAACGGTCGGGTCAAGATACTTTTCTTCAAGGAGCTCTTCGTTTATATAGATCTTCCCGTTTTTAATGGAAACCCTTTCGCCCGGAAGACCGATTATCCTCTTGATAAACTCCTCCCCATTGTTGGTGGGGGCTTTAAAAACAACGACGTCGCCCCGATTGGGTTCGCCAAAGCGGTAAGAAACCTTATCGGTTAAAAGATACTCGCCGTCCGGAAAGTTGGGGTGCATTGAAGCCCCTTTGATCTTATGGGGCTGCATGATTAAGAGGTAGACAAAAAGAAAGATGGCAACGGCAAAGACGATGACCTCAATGATGTCCAAAAAAAATGCGCCGAGACGCTTAAACATATTTATCATTATATTTAAGGAGTTAGCTATCGCACAAGGGGAATTTTCAGAGAGTCTATCGTTCTTTTAATTTCTCTGATCATTTTAACGAAATTTTCTTTTGAATAACCCAGATAATTCTTTGGAGAAATTCTTCTTAAATCTTTTTTGATGGGTTCCTCCACGTTCAGTTTTTCAATCCAGGTTTTTATGTCACTTTGGGTAAGCTTTTTTCCTCTGGTTAATGCCTTCAGGGTTTCATAAGCCTCCGGCCGGCCGCGGCTTCTTAAGTAACTTTGTAGGCCTTCGGCAATAATGCTCCAGTCGCTCTCGAGAGCAGAATCAATCTGTCCGGGATTGGGCCCGACCCGCAAAAGACCTTTGGCTGAAGAAATCAGGGAGATTTGGGAGTAGCCGAAGGGAAGGCCGAGGTTTCTCAATATGGTTTTATCGACCAGGTCCCTTTGCAGCCAGGAAACGGGCAGGACCCTGGTCAGGCCGTCGATTAGCCAATTCGACAGAAGGGCATTGCCTTGGGCATTTTCGAAATCAATCGGGTTTACTTTTTGGGGCATGGCCGAGGAGCCGAATTCTTCCTTTTTGACTTCCTGGATCAGCCAGTCGAGTCCGATATAAATTCTCATGTCTTGGGAGAGGTCGACCAGAATATTGTTGACCAGGGCAACTTTAGAAAGCAGCTCAACCAGCCTGGCCCTGGGTTCTATCTGGGTGGTATAGGGATTGGCTTCAAGGCCCAAAGATTCGACAAAATTTTTGCTGAACCTTAGCCAGTTTATTTCGGGAAAGGCAAATCTTTGGGCGGCTAGTGTCCCCACCGCCCCGGTTAATTTTCCCCTCAGTCTTAGTTTTTTTATTTCTAAAAATTGCTCCGAGAGTCTTAACCCAAAAAGCGCGACTTCCTTACCCAAAACGGTGGGGAGAGCCGGCTGGAGGTGCGTTTTGCCCGGAATAACAACATTTCTGGTTTTTTCGGCAAGAGTAATAATTGCCTGTAAAATTTTTGCCGCCTCGGGAAGATAGACGTCATTGAGATAATTGATTAAAAGAGAAGTTCTGGCTAGATTATCAACGTCTTCCGAAGCCAGTCCCCAATGGACCCAGCCTTCGCTGACAACACCGCCAAGGGGGCTGCTGGCCGAGATAAGTTTTTTCATAATTTTTGTCATGGCAATGACGTCGTGCCTTGCCTCCGCCTCGATTTTTCTTAAATCCCGATAGACCTTCGGGGTTATTTTTTTGTGGAGATTTTTAAGGGCGCTCTTTTCTTCGCTTTTCAGTCTTCTGATAACGCCCGCCTCAGAGAGGGCAATGAGGTAATAAGACTCAACCGCCACTCTGGCTCTGACCATGGCCTCATCGCCGAAGTATCGGCCCACCGAAGAGCCCATTTCTTCCCAGAGTCTTCCGTCTAAGTTGGAAATTCCCGTTCCTTCCCGTAAGTCGGCTGCTTCCGGCGAAACTTCCAAATCTTTTATGCGGTAATCCGTTGTTTTTCTTCGATTTTTCATTAGGTAACCCTTGGCAGGATTGTCGCGCCTTGGTGCTTGCCCACTCCCACGAGAGTTATCTTTCTACCCAGGAGTTTTTGGATAAAAAGGATATACTTTTTAGCCCCCTTTGGCAAACTTTCAAATTTTCTGATGCCACTGATGTCTTCTTTCCAGCCGGGCAAGTATTCATATTGGGGCCTCACCTTTATTAGAAATTGGGCATCCATTCTCGGGGGAATGGCGTAGATTTTTCTTTGATGTTTGTAGGCGACGCAGACGGGAATTTTATTTAGACCCGATAAAACATCGAGTTTGGTTAAGGCAATTTCGTCGTTTTGGCCGGCTCCGACGATATTCAGGCCGTAGCGGATGGCCGGGGCGTCAAAAGGACCGCACCTTCTGGCCCTTCCCGACCTGGTTCCGACTTCACTGCCACGTTTTCTGACATAATTGCCAAAATGGCCAAAATTTTCGGTTGGCAAAGGTCCGCCGCCGACCCTGGTTTGATAAGCCTTGACCGAAACGATAATCTTTTTTAAGGACCTGACCGCCTTTCCGCCGAAAGAGCGGTGCAGGGCTCCGACCGAAGTATTGACTCCGGTGGTAAAGGGCCAGGAACCGTGACTCACTTCGAGCATGGCGCCGTGGGAATCCTCAAAGACTATTTTTTTATTCTTGTCCAAAGCTTTCCAGACAAAGTCGATGGTATTCCCCACAAAAGGAGAGAGAAATTTTCGGGCATAAGCCATGTCTTTAATGATCTCTCTTTCATTTAGGTCTTTTTCGACTTTACTTTTTACTCCGGTTTTTCTTTTAACCTCCCTGACCATATCTTCGATAACCCCAATCTGATTTTTGAGTTCTGTCCGAACGCGTTTTTTCCAGTCGGGAGCCAGGATATCTTCTAACCTCAAACCTCTTCGATTAACCCTGTCCGAATAGGTCCAGCCAACTCCCAAATGAAGAGAACCGATGGCCCCTTTGCCCCTGGCTTCTTCGGAGAGGGCGTCTCTGACTTCGTGCCATTTCATCACGACATGAGACCTGGCGTCGATCATCAGATTCTTTGGGGAAACGGCAATGCCGAGTTTTTTTAGTCCGCTAATTTCATTAATCAGAAAAAGCGGGTTAATGACAACTTCTTGGCCGATTAGGTTAAAGGAGTCCTTATTAATAATAGTGCTGGGGATTAGGCCTAGTCCGAATTCTCCCTTATCAGTCACGATGGTGTGGCCGGCATTATGGCCGCCTATTATTTTGGCGCCGATTTCGGCTTTTAAGGCCGAGACGCATTTGCCCTTACCGCTGTCGCCCCAGCCGGCATCGGTGAGGAGGATGGCACCGTCTTTCCAGTTCCTAAAAACAGAATTCATCTGGAGTGAAAGGTTGGTCCCCAAGCGCCCCTGACCCGGCGCGATTCTTCAGAAAGTTCCCAGAGAAATTCCAAGTCGGCCTCTTTATGCATGTCGGGGATCGACAAGAAACGTCTGCCGCTTGAGGTCCCTTGAAAAACAAAAGGCGGAATCAGGAAATTAATGATGGTATCGAGGATATGGTCCGGAATACTGGCCAACCCCAGATCAATTTTCTGAAATCCTCCCAGCCCTTCGGGGGCAAACGGCCTTCCGTTTTTCATCAGTTTTCCGACGTGTTCTTTATTGACGGCCGAGGCTTCACCGTTATAAGGGATGAAGTAACCCGTCCCGTTGACAAAAGGAAATCTTCCGCCAGCCGACTCAATGCCGACGAAGTGGCTGGGCTTGACCAACATCGAAGCACCTAGCAAATACGCCAAAGCCCAGAAATAAGAGACGCTGCTGTCAACAAAAATTGGAGCGTCAACCTTACCCCGCATTCGCCATAAATCCCTCAAAACCGAAACGGCGACGCCGCTGACAATCGAAGTGGTACAGCGAAGACCCCCGGCGATTCCTTGTCCGACCGCATCGGCCCCGGCATCGATCAGTTCCTGGGCCGCTTCGACGCTATTGGCCTGGCCCGCAAAAATTTCCAGGACGTCGCCGAATTCTTTCCTGAGTCTTTTTACGGTATTGACCGTTTCCTTTGAGACCTGGGGGTTATAGACCCTGACCGCCAGAGAGGAAAGCTTTTTCTGTTTAAGAAGAGGGATAAGAAGCTTGACTCTTTTGACGGCTTGCCGCTCATCGGTTTCAACGGTGATGCCGATTTGGGAGAGCCAGAAAGAAAGAAGTTCTTTTCTATCGGGCCTATTTTTCCACAAAGGGTCTTTGACAATTGCCTCATGGAGTATTTCTACGGCCGTGGTCGTAACCTCGGCCTGAATTTCGGGAAAAGCACACAGGCTCTCCTTATAAGTAGTGGCCAAGACGCCGCACATGGCCGAGACCGCGACCATTTCGGGGTTGCCCGTTGTCATCGAGCCGGTGGTTAAAGGGACTCTTACTCCCACCCCTTTTTTCCTGCTCGTGGGAATAAATGGCCCCTGGGCAAGAAGTTTTCTTCGGTGGAGTCTTTCGGAGGTTAAATCGGGCTGAACCGGGGCAACATCGGAAAATGTTAACAGGCGATGCTCAACCTCGGCTCGATCAAGGACGCGGCTATGAGCCAAGGACGGTTTTTTAAACTCCTGTTTTTTGGCTTCTTTTAAAATTTTGATTCTTTCGGGGTGGTTTAAAATTGAAAGGGCATACATTCGGCTTTTTTCGGCTTTAGCGATAATTTCTTCGGGCATGGCCACAATCTTTAAATTTTTGTAAAAGTCAGCCGGGGCGGTGATACTCGGAAGAGGTTTTATCCCCAGCTTCGCCTCTTCCCAGGTAATATCGTCCCCGTCTGAAAGTTTAATGTATAGATTTCTTTGAAAGTTAAAACGCTCTTTTGCCGTCGAGAGATTTTTCGGAGGGCTAATCAGTTCTTCGAAGGTTCTATTCTTGACTTCGTCTAGTACCTCGGGGTATTTTTTACCCGAATCGACTAGTGAGGTAAGGACCTTAAGCGGTAATCCGCTGTTATTCACCTGATTCATTCACCTGTAACGATATGAATCATTACGCTTTAATTTACCCAGTAGTGAAAAGTTTGTCAACTGGTAGTGAAAAAAGTCTTGGTGGTATAATATTAGGTTGATCGGGTCGCGTAGCTCAGCCGGTTAGAGCGTCGCATTCACATTGCGAAGGTCCCTGGTTCGATCCCAGGCGCGACCACAATGTTGTTATACTAAGTCAATGAACAATAAAGTTATTTTTTATTTACTTTGGTTTACGGTTCTTCTTGTTGGGCCAATAACGTTATTAAGGGTAACTCCTCTCGATAAAGCATTTTCCGACCCCCTGGTGACAATCAACTTTTTCCAAAGGCTAACCGGTCTTTTGGGATTTGCTCTGCTTTTTTGGCAAATCATACTGGGCGCTTTTATGCAAAAATTGATTGAAAAACTGGGTGCATGGATTTTCAAATTTCATACAACCGAAGGCGCCTTTACCTACGCTTTTGTTTTCCTTCACCCTCTTCTTTTTGTTATCCTAAACTTCAAAGGTACAGGAAGTTTTGACCCCTTTTATGTTTTTACTGACATTTGTTTTCTTTGCCAAAACAATACGGAACTTTTTTATAATTTCGGCAGAGTATCTTTTTGGTTAATTACGGTAGCGGTATTGGCCGCCGTCTTAAGAACCCGGCCCTGGCTTAGAAATCACTGGAGAAAGTTTCATATTTTTAACTATTTTGCCTTTTTGCTAACTGCGGTTCATGCTAGGGGAGTAGGAACGGACGTAAGATTTGTCCCCTTTGTCTGGTTTTATTGGATTGCAGTAATTGCCGTTGTTCTTACTATTTTTTATAAATTCCTCTATCCGAAAGTTTCTAAACTACTCCCCTCTCAACAAAAACTAGAAGAGGTAAAATAAATATTACAATTAAAGTGAAGCACCTACATCGAATTTCCAGAGGTAAGGGGAGTTAATTCCACACCCTCCTTTTTTACGAGGAATGCTCAAAGGATCTTTATCAGGACCTCTCCAACCCGAAGGATCATGGAAAGAAAACTGAATGCCGTTTGGAGCAGAGTATGTACAGACAGGCGGATATAACGGGGTGGCCGATGGACGAATATTATAGAGAAGTCCTTGCCAGTCACTTTTCTTCATAAAATTAATCAAAAGTAGTGAAGCTACGTTCTTGATAGGTTTCAGGACACCGAAGTGCAAATGCTCTCCGCAACCCGGACATCCAGTTGCTCCCATTTCTCCAATTTTGATTGAGGCCGATAATCTATCACCAGTATTTACGTTAATTTTATCGAGATGAGCATAAAGTCCATAGACACCCGAAGTTTGCTTTGCAATGACGACACAACCAAAACCGCCCGGTTCAGGAGTACACCCTTCATTTGTGTGTGGTGAGGTATATACAACATTTCCGATAGACACAGAGTAAACATCTTGATTTCCTGTTCCAGAAAAGTCGATTCCGTTGTGAGAGTCATAGCAACTTGTTGGATTAATACAGCTTGGATATGAATCGCCCGTAAAAGGTCTAAAAATTTCTGTTTGATAAGCATGGTCAAATAAAGCCCTCATTTTATCCCAAAAAGCAGATTTGAATTGGGCTGTATCATTCAAAAGCCTACTAGGATAACTATAAGGCAACTCAAACGAACCCATCAGAGGAATTGGTGTTGGCGTTGGAGTTGGGGTGGATTCTATGTTTCCAAATGCATAAAGATAACCATCATCGGAGCTTACAAAGAGCTTTCCATTAGAGATTGCGGGGGACGAATAAACAGCACCATCTGTTTGATATTGCCAAAGGACGTTACCCGTGTAAGCATCAAGGGCATAGATATTTTTGTCCTGAGAGCCAACATAAACGACACCATTGGCGACAGCTGGGGAAGAGACACTGGTGTTTCCTGTAGCTAACGTCCTATATAACCAAATAAGATTGCCGTTGTTTATGTCTAATGCATGAACATGGCCTGATAAGTCTTGCACATATAAATTTCCATAAGCAATTGTAGGTGATCCCCACACAGAATCCTTTCCTCCAGTGTATGTCCATTTTTCCTTTCCAGTTTCTATGTCGATGGCATATACATTTTGAGTTCCTGAGCCAACGTAAACAGTATCATTAGTGACGGAAGGTGAGGAATAAGTTACTCCACCAGTGTGAAATTGCCATAGTATCGTTCCATCGGATGAGCTTAGAGAATAAAAAAGTCCGCTCCATGTTCCTACAAACACACGGCCATTGGATATTGCTGGCACAGCGATAACACCATCATTAAGCGGTGGAGATGTCCACAAAAGTTTTCCGGTATACATATCTGCGGCTTTTACGAAATTGTGACTTCCGAAGTAGAGAATTCCATTTTCTAAATTAGGATCTCCGGCCCCATTTGGTAATAAGTCAAGACGCCATTTTTCATTTCCTGTTTCGGTGTTATGAGCCACCACACCACAATTAGAAGTGCAAGGGTTTCCTTCAAAAATGGTGTCGTTTGCAATAGCTGCGCTTGAATGAAGAGATGCAGGCGTGTCTTTAGACCAAATGAGATCGCCCGTTAGCGCGTTGTGGGCGAAAAGTCTTCCGGCAAATTCCACAAATACTTTTCCATCAGAAACAACCGGAGAATTCGGGGCACCAGAAGCTCTGGAAGATCTCCACAGCAGTTGAAGCGGAGGTTTGAGTGAGGTTTCTTCCGAGCTGTAGCCAGAGTGTACGGGGTCTTTTCGGAACATTGGCCAGTCCCCAGAAGTCTGGGCTTTCGAGGGTGAAACTTGTAGAAAGATTAAGATTGGGGAAAAAGTTATGAATAATAACAAAAGGGCAAGTGGTTTTTTCATTTCAATCCTTTATTTATTGTTACTACCCTAAACAGATTCTTGTCAACATGCAACTTGATGTACTATTAGTGTATGGGAGTGAATTTTACTAATGAGGTAACATCGCTTTTGTTTTAATGTCTTGGGCCCCCAAAATAAGAAGGACTATCCTGGTACACAGAAGTACTAAAAGCCTTCTTCTATTTAACCACGGGAACAAACTTCCCATATTGATTCTTTTATATCTAGCCCTTATATTTTCAATAGACAAAAAACAAATTCTTGCTTGCAAAATAGCTCGCTGCCACATTATAGACAAAAATGACATGGTTTAAGAAACACAGTTACGTTTTTGCTTACTTCTTAATCCCAATTTTGATTATTCTTTATTTTGTTTTCTTTTTAAATAGGAGTCTTGCTATTTATGATGAGGGCTATATATTGGAAGCATCAAGACTTATTCATCTTGGTAAAATTCCTTATAGAGATTTTTATTTTCAATATACACCTTTAATTATTTGGCTGGGAGCACTCTGGTTCAAAATTTTTGGTGTTGGAATTTTGAAATTGAGATGGTTGGCTCTTTTAATTTCCCTTGCAACTGTAATAGTCGGCCACTTTATTGCTAGGAAAATCTTTAACCGATCTATCGTTTTTTTAGTGACTCTTGGTTTTATTGTCTGGGGTTTTCCACAAACTAATTTTCTTTGGCCTTCGTCTACTGCACTCTTATTTCTGTTTCTGGTCATTTATTTTCTAATTAAATTTACGGAAGAACCAAAAAATTTATATTTAATACTATCTGGAATATCTGTAGCTTCTTCTTTACTAACAAAACAAAATTTGGGATTAGCAACTTTCCTAGGAGCATCGGTCTATATACTCTACTTGTGGCTCAAGAAAAATAAGGGGTTTGGTTTTTTATGGTTTTTCGGTGGCCATCTCCTGGTAATCATGCTCGCAGCATTAATTTTAGGTATCGACCCAAAAACAATCGCGGGGCTTAAAGAGTTTTTAACGAGGTCGTTGGGTGTGATTACCGGAAAATCCCTTTTTGCTCCCTATCCGTTAATTAGCCGCTTGGACCCTGGTTTTTCAGGTTTGGCAAAGTGGGTTGGTAAAACATTCATATATTTTTTCCCGCTTCTTCTCTATATTATTTCAGCATTTTTTACCATAAGAAAAAGAAAACAAAAAGACCTTTGGTATCTTTTCTTTTTCCTAACTGGCCTATATTTTCTTGCGATGATATGGCCACTTTCTGACCTTGTTCACTTAACTTTTGCGGTTCCCGCAATCATTCTTATGTCTGCCGGTTTTACGCTTTTTAAGTCTAAATTTTGGACAAAATTTGCCAAAATTTCCCTAATACTTCTTATATTTGCCGGGTTTTATAAAACTTTTTTTATGAGATATTATACCTTTGAAACTCCCTACCTTCTGCAAACAAGGGTGGTCTCAATAAATGGGGAAAAATTCTATTTAGATGAAAAGTATTCCGTCATCGCAAATAGACTGTCAGAGTTAAAGACATCTGTTTTTAGAGGAAAAGTCGTCTTCGCGCATCCTTACATGCCGATGTTTTACTATCTTATTGACCAAACAGCTCCAACCTACGAGCTTTACACCGTTGATTCTCTTTTGTCGCACCCAGACCAATTGAAAGTAATTAACGAACTTAAGGAGAAAAACGTGGATTTTGTCATCCTTGAAACATGGAGAGAGAAAAATTCTCAAAATCTTATAACAAAGTATATAAGAGACAACTACAAAAAGATTGACCAAGTCTGGGATTACGATATATTGGAAAAGATTTGATTTATGGCCGCTAAAATAGGGAATCAAATTCCGAGATAACCAGATATATTCGTAAGAACTTTAAGAAAACTGGAGAAATTTGGGATTTCGAAGTATTAGAAAGAATTTAAATAGACTCCTTTTTGATTTATGGGTCCAGACTTCATTAAGGGTATAATCAGTTAGCCGTGGGATATTTTAAGGAAACATTTAAAGGAATTTCTTGGATGGCGCTTCTTAGGGGCTCTACCCGAGGGATGGCTGTAGTTAAAGTGATCGTTCTGGCCAGGTTTTTATCGCCTTCCCAATTCGGGCTATATGGGATTGCGATTTTGGTTCTCGGGCTTCTTGAAATTTTGACCGAAACCGGGGTAAATGTAGTACTGATTCAGGAAGAAGGAAAAACAGACGAATATATCTCAACAGCCTGGGTCGTTTCAATACTCCGGGGAATACTTGTTTCCTTGCTTATTTTGGCCCTTGCCCCCTTTATTGCCTCCTTCTTCTCAAGTCCGACCGCCATTAATCTCATCCGCCTTGCAAGCCTGATTCCGTTAGTTCGAGGCTTTATCAATCCTTCAATTGTTAAATTCCAGAAAGAGCTTAAGTTCAATAAAGAATTTTGGTTTCGCTCGTCTATTTTCCTGGTAGAT
>Ga0156743_126_pt1 | contig 6591 bp, 3 predicted proteins | sample RifOxyD1_FD_112072 | JGI IMG/M metagenome (GOLD analysis project Ga0156743, IMG submission 112072) | Candidatus Woesebacteria bacterium RIFOXYD1_FULL_46_19
TGTTTGCTGGGGTGGGGTTGTCGGGGGGATTTTATTCTTTCTTTTTTTAATGAAAGTTATCAGCGCAATTATACTGGCTACCACCAAAATGCCGGCAACAACGGAAAGAATAATCGTCAGTAACCTTAGCGGACTAATCTTTGCCTCTTTGTATAGCTCAATCCGATGAACGGATGTTCTTCCATTGATTTCGGGAGCGTACATCAAAGAGGCTTTGGCCGGAGGTGCCAGGAATACGCCTCGGCTTACGACTCGAGCTTTATAAGAAAAGGTTTGACTTCCCGGCGTAATCCTAAATGTGGACAAAACCATGCCGTTTTTGGTGACTTCTCTGTCCGTGAATGGATCAACATAGTATTTTTTCTGTTCCTCGGTTGCGTATTGTTCGTTGATAAAGACGGGGTTTATGGGAATCATTCCGCTTGGAAGCTCATCCTCAATTACTCCATATTTTTCCTCGGAAGAAAGTCCGCTTAAGGTGATATTGACAGTTACCGTATCTCCGACGGCCAAAGGAATTCCTTTTCCTCTATCGTTTACATATTCTCTTTTTACTTCAAGACCGTTATTTTCGGGCCCTGCGGTCGTATCAGTGACAAATATTTTACTCACCAGGGTGGAATAAATTTGTCCCTCTCCGACCAATGTAATTTCAAGTTTCGAGTCGCCCTCCTTAACTTTTTGGGGATCAATATTTATGTCCTCTATCTTTTTGTTCACCGAATTTACGCTTCCCGACCTTAAAACTTCTCCGTCAAGCATAACCTTGTAGGAGTAATTGGGAGCAAGCTCTTCCCCGGTTTTGACGAAAGAGGTTATTGCTTCGATGACTTGAGCGGTCGCAAAAGTATTAGACCAGTAATCACTCTTCCTGTTTCTAAGAAGATACTGTGCCGCTTTCGCTGCAGTTTCTCTATCGCCGTTGGCTAGAATAATCGCTCGGATAGCAAAAGCCGTGGAAGCATCTATTGAGCCAAAATTTTCTTGGCCGCCTCCTTCCCAAAAAATCGCGTCACCCTGACTTTTTGCCGAAGACAAAAGTTTAGAAAGACCGTTCTGGCTGGGGTCCGTTACATTGTTCCTGGCATTCGCCATTACCGCCAGAGAGAGAATGTCTGGGGTAAGCCCGTCAAAATCGGTGATGACCGTTTTGCCTTTATCCGACCCCAAGAGGCTGAGTCCATAGATTATTGCAACCTCTTGCTCCTTTGAATTTTTTGTAGCCTGGTTCTCAAGATAATTTTTGGCTCTTTCCAAAACCTGATTATCAATACTAAATCCTACCTCTCTCGCTTTAAGCAGATATTCAACCACATAAGAAGTGATAAAAGGAGTTGCTTGGCCGTGTTGCCACCAGCTCCAACCTCCTTCGTTTTTTTGTAGATTATAAAGTTTTGTAATTCCGCCCCTTATCGTCTCGTCTATCTTTTTGTCTTCTAAGAAGGAAGAGAAAAGACCGGGGTTGTTTTTTGCAACGACAGCGGGAACGAAGCGGCTAGTAATCTGTTCAACACAGCCCCACGGATACTCAATAAGATACTTCATTGCGGAAGGAAGACTGCCGATAATTGTTGGAGAGAGACTAAGTGTAATTTGCGATTTTCCCGGGTCAATTTTTTCCGGAAGATTTATGTCAAAACTCGTCGGACCGTAACCAGCTTGTCCTTTGGTTTCAAAGAAACCGAATTTCCAGACCGGGATTTCCTGAATAATTATGTCGCTAACTTCCTTATTGGTTGTTGAGCTGGCGGAAAAAGTGAGTTTTGCAGCGGAATTTTCTTTATTTGGTTTTACTTTCCAATAAACTTGAGATAATTTTTTAGGTTCAATTTCGGCGGAGATTTTTGTAGGCGATTCCACTTCGCCAGAGTCAAATTTTAGTTCTATTTCAAAGGGGTGCTTTTTATCGGTAAAGTTTTGGACAATTGCAGAAAGCACTATTTCATCGCCCTCTCTCAAAATATTCGGAAGGATTGGCCTAAGCACCACATCTTTGGTTACTACAATTTCCTTGAGTGTCTGGCCGACCACAGTGTCGGTTGTTGAGGCCACTAAAGCCAAAACCCAGGTGGTAAGATTGTCGGGAAGCTGGAACCTAACCTGCGCTTTCCCGGAAGAGTCGGTTCGGATATTTGGGTTCCAGTAGGCGGTGTCTTTGAAAATTTCTCGGACAGCACCTTTTTGATTGTGAACCCAAACTCCTTCGGCAAAATATGTATTATATTTATCGACCTCAAGGTTATAGACCTTAAATGTTCCGTTTTGCCACTCAATCGCAAAAACTTTTTCGCTTTTTCCATCGGAATCTGTGAGGATATCGCCAGACTGTAAGCTGCCTGCGTTTTTCCAGCCGCCGTTCGCCCAAAGAATATGGTTGGGCGTCACCTTGAGTTTACCGTTTATTATTAGGTACCCAGCGACCTCTGTCGAATGAACATTTTTAACTTTTGCTTTGATTAGTTTTGTTTCTTTTTCTCCCGATCTAGTCAGGACAAAGTCTCCCGTCTTTATATCCTCAATATTTTTGGTTTTTCCGTTGGCCATAAGAACTTTAGTCCCTTCCCCAAAACACCCACCACCTCCTTCAGCCGGATTGGTGTTGATTCCTTCCAGGGAGTTCGCCACGGAAGTTGTGTTGTATCTTTCAGCCCAAAAAGTTTCGAATACGTCACCGAGGTTACTATCGGAGAGTTCAAAAATGGCCTTGTCTACCGCCCACACAGCCGTATTCGCAGAGATGGGGGAGCCCTTTGAAGTTTTGGTTTCTACGTCTAAAGTTACCGTTTCCCCTGGTCCATACGTGTCCTTATCGGTCTTAAGAGTTGTCTCCAGCCTTTGGCTTTCGGCAGAAACGATTATATTTTTACTATTACTCTCCAGAGATTTATTCGAGAAGCTAGATGCAACGGCAAAAATATTTGGCATATCCGTGTTCAAGATTTTTTCCTTAATAGTTTTTGTTTTTCCGTTTAAACTCACAATTTGATAACGGTTTACTCTTCCTCGGTCGAAAGACAAAAATACGTCTCTGTCGGGGGTGTTGGAGGTTATGGTGATGGTGGCGACTTCGTCAGGAGAATACTTGTTTTTATCCGTTTGAACAGAGATGCCGTCCTCTTCTCCTTCGAAACTGAAGAACTCTCCTTCTTTACTAACCCAGTACCAGAATTCTTTGGAAATATTATTACCTTTTTTATCTTGAGCTAGGACGGTAATTGTGTAGGAACCGGCGATGGTCGGAGTGAAACTCATAGTCGCCTTACCGTTCGAATCTGTAATGGCCGTGATGGCCGGGAGGTCCTTTTCCTCCTTATTGTACTTGAGGTATTTTTCATTGGGATCTTGGTAAGGAGTCCAAATTGTAACTCTGGATTTGGCGGTTAACTTAACGGAAGAGACATTAGTTTTTTTGTAAGGAGAGAGAACGAATTCTAAATTTAACGGATTATTGATAGCGCCAGCGCGTGAAAAATTGGTTTTATAAATTCCGAATTCTCCAGAATAAACGAGAATATTTTTCCTTGCGAAGGAGGGATTTCCCGAACCGTCGTCGAGTTCCGCTTCGATTGAAAAAACTTGGCTTTTCGTCTTTTCTTGCGGGAGAGCGGTATCAAGATTTATTACCCCCTTCCCTTCTTTATCTAGGGTTAGGGAGCTCTCCGATATTTTATCCCCATACCAACCCCCGTAGCGGTATTTATCGCCGAGATTGAAAGCTCTTTCTGTTAAGACTTCGTATTCAAAGAAGTCAGCTGAATACACCCGGTACTTTATTTTCTGGTTTGAAAGAGGTTGTCCGAAGAAATAATTTCCGGAAATGGTAATTTTTGCTTTATTGCCGGCAATGTATTCGTTTGAATCAGAATTTACTTCTATTGAGTACTCCGGTTTTCTGAAGTGTTCGATATTAAAATAGATGTAACCCGTAGAAAAGTACGGGTCGGAAGATTCGGAAGAATTGACTTGTAAAGTATAAAATCCGGTCCTTATGTTTTCTGGGGTTTTGAATTCGCCGAAGATTGTTCCATCGCTCGATATTTGCAACTTTTTTTCAAAGACTGGATTTTCTTGCTCAGACTCTCCGTAAATCTTTACCGAAAAAACTCCTTTTGGGATTGAATAGCGGGCGTCATCATCGTCTCTTAAGATCGCTTTAAAATAAATTGTGTCCCCCGGTTTATAAACGGGTCGGTCGGAAAAAACAAAGTATGGTGTTTGACGGCTTTTGGGTTGAAATCTTGCGTAGAAGTAGTTGAGATTCATATACCTCAAATTTATCGGAACTAAGGTTTTGTCATCTCCAAGTGAAACTATGGCGATATCAGTCTCCGGGACGAGAGAGGCCTTTGTAATTCCGGAGGTATCGGTGGTAGCATTTCCAACTTCTTTCTTCTCGTTAAATAAAGAAAAGAGTCTTATGTTTGCACTTGCCACACTTCTTTTTGTTTTGAAATCTTGGACCCAGAAAACGAACTGGTTGTCTCCCTCTTTTACCAAAGTGCCAAGGTTGGAACGGATTACAAAAACATTTTCAGTAAAGTTGTCTATTTTGATTTGTAGAAACCAAATTCCTAGCGCATCCTTAATGGGGAGAGAAACTTTCGTTCCACCAGTGCCGGAAGTTATCGCTTGTTCGAATTTGGAGACAAGTTCCAAGCTTGAAATATCGACACTCTTTTGCAGAGTATTTCCGTCTTTATCATGCAAAAGATAGGAAATAAGCACCTCTTCCGAGGCTTTATAAAGAGAAAACTGGGCTAGTCCTGAAATGTTATAGGTATTAAGTATTAAGGCTGGATCGGCGGTCGAGGAGAGAGAAACAACAGCCCCTTTTCCGTAGCCACCATCGGTTTTAGAAATAAAAATCTCTGGGCTCTCCAAACCCAAAACTTCCTTTGTTTCCGAATTTTGTTTTGTTGGAAGCGTTCCTTGAGCTGTTGATAGGTTTTGTGAGAGTTTAATGTTTAATAGCGAAAGGAGAATGGTAGCCAAAAGCAGAACAGGAAAAAATAGGGTTTTTTTCATTAATTCTTGGCTTTTATGGGGCCAACTTAGAATAACACTTTTGACAACCCACAACAATTTGTAATTTGTTGATTCGGTATTAGCTAGGGGGTAAGATTAATTTGATGAAATTGTTTTATAAACTTGCCCATCTTTTCTTTCCCCGGGAGAGTAATAACCACAAAGCCAAGATTCTTCATCTCTCGGGCCTGACCATCGTCACCTCTCTCCTCATTTTTTACCAGGTAATCCTGACATTCCTGCCCCAATTGGGCCCCAGGATTTTGGGGTATGCGGCCAATATTTCTGCCGATGAGGTAATCCGTTTAACCAACGAGAAAAGGGTGGCGGTCGGTCTTGCCCCATTACAACTTAATTCAACTCTTTCTCAGGCGGCCCAGGCCAAGGGGGTCGACATGTTGAATAAAGACTACTGGGCCCACGTTGCTCCGGACGGTACCCAACCCTGGAAGTTTTTCATCGATTTCGGCTATAAATATCGCTATGCGGGGGAAAACTTAGCCCGGGACTTCTCCAACGCCGCCAGCGCCGTTGATGCCTGGATGGCCTCGCCCTCACACAAAGAAAACATGCTTTCCCCCAAATACAGAGAAATCGGCATTGGCGTGGTTGAGGGGGATTTGGCCGGAGTTGACACGACCATCGTCGTTCAATTTTTCGGGGCAACCTACGCCGATACCGTGCCTGCTCCGGTGGCCAAAGTGACTCCTTCGCCAAAGCCGGTCGTTTTGGCGACACCCCAGCCGACGGTAGCGCCTCTGGCCGTTGCCCTCTTCTCGCCAACCCCCACGCCCATTTCGAGGGTGCTGATTTCGCCCTTTAGCAGTACCAAGGGTATTTCTTTGGTGACGGTCGGGCTTCTTTTGGGAGTTTTGGTTGTTGACGGGGTGGTCACCAGCAGGCGAAGGATAGTCAGGATCGGGGGAAGAACCTTTGCCCACCTGGCTTTTCTGGGGATGATTTTGGCCATTGCCTTGATCTTAAAAGCGGGCCAGATTATATGAAAAATTTTGCCAAACACCTGCCGCACTATTTAGCTTTATTCGGGGTTCTTTTTCTTGGCGCCTTAGCCTTTTACCTTTTTTCCTACGACCGGGCATTCCAGGCGGCCGTGGCCGTCGCCGTGGCCATCGCCTATGTCGCTTGGGGGACGGTTCACCACTCAATCCACCGAGACCTACATTTGTCGGTTTTTATCGAGTATTTGCTGGTGGCCGCCTTGGGGCTGGTTATCGTTTTCTCTTTGATGTTCAGGACCTGAGGGATTTGAGGAATTCGGCGAAGTCTTGACCAATGTCTTTTCTCTCTAGGGCGTAGCGGACCTGGGTCTTCATGTATCTTAACGGGTCGCCGGTGGTCATCCACTCGCCTTTGATTTTGGCGGCGTAAACGGGGTTTTTCTTGGCGTACTCGATGATGGCGTCGATAAGCCAAAGTTCCTCGTCCTTGCCTAGATCGTTTTTTTCGTATTTCTCCTGAAGGATGTCGATGATTTGGTGGTTTAAAACGAATCTGCCGAACTGGGCCAGTCTTGAGGGGGCGCTCTTTGGGTCGGGTTTTTCAACG
>Ga0156743_102_pt1 | contig 6245 bp, 6 predicted proteins | sample RifOxyD1_FD_112072 | JGI IMG/M metagenome (GOLD analysis project Ga0156743, IMG submission 112072) | Candidatus Woesebacteria bacterium RIFOXYD1_FULL_46_19
GAGCTTAATTGATAAAAGCTACCCCGGGGATAACAGAGTAGTCGCGCCCGAGAGTCCATATCGACGGCGCGGTTCGCTACCTCGATGTCGGCTTAACCGAAAGGTTTGGGCCCTCCAGAGAGAGATTTCTGGAGCAAATTCGGCTAATAACGGTGAACTCCGATTGACGTTCGGGTTATATTCGTATAATCTGAATGTAGTAGGACAATACCGTGGGAAGTCGAGGAATTTTAACTAAAAAACAAAGACAAATTCTTGTAGGAACTTTGTTGGGAGATGGTCATTTAGAGCAAAATGGAAAATAAAGAAACGGTAAAAATTACACTAGATGGCATTTTTCAACTAAAAGTTTACTTATCTTTTCAGAATTTCGAGATATCTTTTATAAGAATAGAAAAAAGATTATTCCACTAAAAATATCCGAAATGGTGAATGATTTGTCTTTAGCTATTTGGTATATGGATGATGGTTTTAGAAGAAGAGACTCAAAAGGTTTTTATCTTTGTTCATCGTCTTTTACCAGTAAAGAACAAAAGATTTTGTTAAAAATGTTGTTAGAAAAGTTTGGTATTGAAGCAAGAATTCATCATCAACGCAAGTTTGAGAGAATTTTTATTCCATCCGCTTTTTCTGATAAGTTTAATAACTTAATTAAACGATTTGTTCTCCCTGCACTTAGTTACAAACTCCTTTGACCCCGTAACGACTGATCCAAAGTTAGATATTAGTTATCTAGCAATGGTGAAATAGGTGCCTTTTGGCATTTATTACACGCCGAACTCCCTGTTGATTGGGAGATGATATAGTCTACACCTCTAGTAATAGGGGATTTATGTGCATCCTAACCTGGCGCTGAAGAAGGTGCCAAGGGTCGGTCTGTTCGCCCGTTAAAAGGGTACGTGAGCTGGGTTCAGAACGTCGTAAGACAGTTGATTCCGATGACATATCGGGATGACATTTGAGCTGTCTCATCCTTTAGACTTCTGAATATACATTGAGCGTGAAATTTAATCTTTTTGTCCGAATATAATAAAGGAATATAAATCTGGCTATTTGCTGGAAAGTCTTGTTAAATGATAACCTACTAGTATATAATTTGTTTACTAGTAAAAATGGTTATCCTGAGATAATCAGCAGGAAAGGCTAGTTTTGGTATGTCTCTGGCAATCAGCGATGATTATGTAGCTGGTTTTGTTGAAGGTGAAGGAACGTTCTATGTTGGGATAGTTCCTTCCAAAGAAACAAAAACCGGTTGGCAAGTAATTTATTTTTTCAAGGTGTCACAAAATCCGCAAGGGAGAGTGATTCTTGAAGCAATCAAAAAACGATTTGATTGTGGATATATAAAAGCCAATAGTCAAACTGATCCAACTGACAAGTCACTTGCATTTGTTGTACGTGATTTAGTTAGCTTAAGAGACAAAGTAATTCCATTTTTTGAAGGAAAACTCTTTATAAAAAGAATTGTTTTCGAAAAATTCAAAAAAATAATAAAGATTGTTTCTGCAAAGAAACATCTAACAAAAAACGGAATGAAAGAGGTTTTAGATATTTCATATGATATGAATACCGGTAAACGGAGATTCATTAAAGAAGATATTTTAAAATCTTACCAGAATTAGAATCCTCACAGGCCATACGCCAGACCCTGAGAGAAATCAAAGGGAAGATATGGTCGGACCCCCATGGTGACATGGGGAGCTATCAGGAAAAACAAACTAGATAGCCTTGTAACAATAATGTCGGACTCTATCCGGTGGAAACGTTGAGTTTTGAAGGGAGCTAGCCTCAGTACGAGAGGACCAGGCTGGAGGAATCCCTGGTGTGCCGGTTGTCGCGTCAGCGGCAACGCCGGGTAGCTATATTCCTAAGGGATAACCGCTGAAAGCATCTAAGTGGGAAGCCCACCCTAAGATTAGAACTCATTATTAGACCCCTGGAACAATACCAGGTTAATCGGCTGGCGGTGGAAGCGTCGTAAGACGTTAAGCCTACCAGTGCGAATCGGTCGATAGACTTGCGAACTTTTCTCTTCAGTATGTCAAAGTATAAAAACTTTAGCTCTTTCAAGATATTGGTCTGGTGACTAGAGCGAGGTGGTACGACCTGATCCCATTCCGAACTCAGAAGTCAAACGCCTCAGCGGGGACGATAGTTGTCGGGCAACTGACCGCGAAAATACCTCGTCGCCAGACTAATGTCTTGAAGGGGTCAAATTTAGAAAGGCGGAAACAATGCGTGGGAAAACAAAAGAAAACTTCATCTGAACCGACAACCATGGCGGAGCTCCTGGCGTCCGCCGGAACCAAAATCAGAGCTTTTACAACAGGACAAAAGGTAAAAGCAACAGTTGTCTCCAAAAATTCCAAATCTTTAATTCTTGATATCGGGGGAAAATCCGAAGGAGTGGTGGTCGAGAAAGCATTCGTTGAGGCAAGAGATTTTGTTAAAACACTCAAGGTAGGGGATACGGTTACGGGAACGGTCCTCATCCCCGAAACAAGAGACGGAACGGTCCTTCTTTCCCTCAGGCAGGCCGCTTTTGATTCTTCTTGGGAGAGGCTCGAAAAAGCCAAAGAAGAGGTCGTCCCGGTTGCCGTTTTCGGTAAAGGAGTCAACCCTTCGGGCGTCACCGTTGACGTTGAAGGTCTAACCGGTTTTATTCCGGGTTCCCAACTGGGAAAAGAAGCCTCCAAAAATTCACAAGGACTGGTCGGCAAATATTTTAAGGCCAGGGTTTTGGAGGTCGATAGACTGGCCAATAAGATTGTGTTGTCCGAAAAAGAAGTCTCCGACGCCGCGGATATCAAAGCAGGTAAAGAGGCTTTGGCCAAGATCAAAGAGGGAGAAGTCTATGAGGGCGTGGTCACGACGGTTGCCAACTTCGGCTGTTTTGTCAAACTTGATTTGGGCAAGAAAGGACTGGAGGTTGAAGGCCTCGTTCATATTTCTGAGCTAGCCTGGGGGAAGGTGGAGAATGTTTCGGATGTTGTCGCCGAGGGAGATAAAGTAAAAGTCGAGGTCATCGGGACAAAGGACGGAAGAATTTCTCTTTCCATCAAAGCGGCAATGAAAGATCCTTGGGAGACGGCCGGGACAAAATATCAAGTTGAGGCCAAAGTAAAAGGGAAAGTAACCAGAATTTCCGACTTTGGCGCCTTTATCGAAGTCGAACCGGGGATAGAGGGGCTGGTTCATATCACCAATATTCCGCCCGGAAAGAGACTTTCAGAAGGAGAGGAAGTAGATTGCCTCGTTCAAGAAATTGACGCAAAAGCAAAGAAAATGTCCCTAGGATTGGTCTTAACTGCAAAGCCTATCGGATACAAATAATGGCCAAAGCCCATTCCCAATATGTCTGCCAACAATGCGGCTATTCTCAAGTCGGCTGGGCCGGAAAGTGTCCCAACTGTAACTCCTGGGGAAGCCTGGTGGAAACCCTAATGGCTACGGGTGAAGGTAGAAAAGGAAAAACCAAAGGGCAAAAGAAAGCTGAACCGATTAGCCTGACGGCCATTCCTTTTAAGAGAACTTCGCGACTTTCGACAAAAATTTCGGAACTTGATCGGGTTTTGGGCGGGGGATTGGTTCCCGGACAGGTAGTTTTGATTGCCGGAGAGCCGGGGATAGGGAAATCCACGATTTTGCTTCAGCTCGCCGACAAAATAGGCAAGACCTTATATGTCTCGGGTGAAGAGTCGGCGGTTCAGGTAAAAGTGAGGGCCGATAGGCTCGGGATTAAGAGTAAGACTCTTAAATTCCTCGAAGAGACCGATGTCGACACGATCGTTGATTCTTTCGATGGTCCCTCCTTGGTCGTTATCGATTCGATTCAAACAATGACGACCGACGATTTGTCCGGCCTGGCCGGGAGCGTGGGACAGGTCAGGGAGTGTGCTTTCAGGCTTCTTAAAAGAGCCAAAGAGGGCAATATTCCTCTTTTTATGGTCGGACACGTCACCAAAGAAGGAACGGTGGCCGGGCCGGCCGTCCTTGCCCACATCGTCGATACCGTCCTTTGGTTTGAAGGGGATAAAAGCTTGACCCTCAGGCTCCTCAGGGCCGTTAAAAATCGATTTGGGCCGACCGACGAAGTTGGCATTTTCGAAATGGAAGACAGGGGACTGCTTCCCCTGACCAACGCCGAGAAGATTTTTCTGACCAAGGCCAGAGCCGAAGTGCCCGGCAGCGTCGTTTCCTCAATCCTTCAGGGGACCAGACCCCTTTTGGTGGAAATTCAAAGCCTGGTTGTGCCTACCAAAATGGCTTTTCCCAAACGGGTTGCTCAGGGAGTCGACGCCAGGAGGCTGGAGATGCTTTTGGCCGTCCTGATAAGAAGGTGTGGGCTGCCTTTATACGAATATGACGTCTTTGTTAATGTTGCCGGAGGCATTAAGGTGGTCGAACCGGCGGCCGACCTGGCCATCATTCTCTCCATCGCCTCCTCCTTCTTCGACAAGCCGGTCGCCAAAAACATCATGGCCCTGGGGGAGGTTGGTTTATTGGGAGAGGTGAGAGAGGTCGTTGCCGAAGAAAAAAGAGTCAAGGAAGCAAAAAGATTGGGATTTACCCACCCCGTCACCCAAAAGGAAATAAAGTACGTTAAAGAGGTGGTCAAAAAACTTCTTCGATAAGTTCCCACAAACTATCCACAATTTTTTAATTGGCCAAAGATTAGACGAAGATTAAACGTGGTATTTGAAGGTCATTTACTATGGGCATAAGTAAATTCAAATAGTATTTTAGTTATAGGGTTTGACAACGTTGACAACGGGTGTTAAAATTTTTCTAGTTCATTAAAAAAAAGCATCCCTACCGTTGGGTTCTCATCCGCTCTTAAGAAGGATGAACTCGCCACAAATAGAGATGCTTTCTTAAAAAGTGAATTTGTCTTGAGGACAGGAAAAAACTAGTCAAGACAAATCACCACTAGACTAGACGCTTTTGGAAGGATTTGTCAAGAGTTATATTTGTCGGCTCTAGAGGGGACGGGTGGTGTGTAGGGCAGGCGCACTACCCGTTCCTTGTAGGGCCGATTTTTGTTTCCGGTGTTGACAGACGAGGGAAGTTTGAGATATCCTTCGCCAACTGCTCCTAAAGCTGCCCGATATAATTAGCATGAATAAAGAAATCGCAAGGGGGCTTATTGCAGGCGGCTTAGCTTTGTCTTCGTGTTCTGGCTGGGAAAAACCGAGTCCAAGCCCACTCGTGGCACCCGATCTTCCTCCGGTTACCTTTACTCCGACCCTAGAGTCTATTCCGACCGAAACCCCGTTCCCGGATACCGGAGGTTATTTTTCCGAAGGACTTATTTGTCCTGCCGAACCTATCCTTTTTGATTTGCCCGAAGTAGGGGATGTCGTTGAACTTCAAAATCTGACCTGGAAGATTGTTGCGGTTGCCGAAGTGGATGGTGAAACCTGCGAAGGCGGACTTAGGGTTGTTATCGAATTTTGTCCTTGTGTTGAGGAAACCCCGACGCCGACTGCAACCAAAATAAGAGTGAGTCCAACCCCAACCCCAACTCCAACCCAGAGGAGGGAAACTAATACGCCGAGACCGCCCACTGAGACACCAAAACCACCCACCAAGACGCCTACCTCGCCCCCTACGGAAACAGAGGTCCCGACAGCAACGGACGTTCCGCCGCAGACTCCGATTCCGACACCTACTTACTAATAATGAAAAAACTATTAATTCCAACCTTTATCCTTTTAACCTTACTTCTTAGCCCCGTCCTTGTTTTGGCGGCAGCCTCTTTCGAGGGCGGAGATATTTTCCGGGCCTATAACAACACCAAACAAGATACCCCAAGCTGGGTTGACCCACTCAACAATGTAGACGTTAGAAATGTTATCGAATACCAAATTCGGGTGACCAACCAAGGAGAGAATGAGGCTCAAAACGTTGGGGTCAGGGTCGACCTGCCCGATTACTGCGGGAACAGAGAGGTGGCAACGGTTCACTTAACGGCGACTAATGCCGGTGAAGTTACGGATACAGCCATTGTCAACCTGACTTCGGTCGGGAAAATTGAATACTTACCCGGACACGCAAGATATATTGATGCAAGCGGAGAGCATTCCTTATCCGATACAATCACCAGCGGTGGGGTTAATCTTGGAAACATTGCTTCAGGTAATGCCCACACGGTTCAGGTATTGTTTAAAGCTTGGGGAGTGCCTTGCCCGACACCGACCCCGACGCCTACGCCCACGCCTACTCCCACACCGACGCCTACTCCC
>Ga0156743_123_pt1 | contig 5554 bp, 6 predicted proteins | sample RifOxyD1_FD_112072 | JGI IMG/M metagenome (GOLD analysis project Ga0156743, IMG submission 112072) | Candidatus Woesebacteria bacterium RIFOXYD1_FULL_46_19
TGTATTACAGTGTTATACGGTTGTCAATGATTGCCTTTTTAAGCATCCTCGTATCAAAAGGTCCGGTAAACATTTTGGGGAAAAGGGTTAAGATATCTATTTTCATGTCCTTATTATACGAAATTTCGGGCAAGAAGTTGTTTTGATGGCATTTTTGTGATAAAACTCCTCTGTCATGCTTCGCAAGCTCAAAAAAACTTTAGCGAAAAGAAAGAAACTTATTTTGGCCCTAGGTATTTTGCTTGTTGTTTTTTTGATTGGCCGAAACCTTATTATTGGAAAGAATAAGGGGTTAACAAAGGAATCGGTAAAAAGGGGAACCGTGGCTCAGGAAATGGTTCTTTCCGGAGAAGTTAAAGCCATTCAAGATGCCAAGCTTTATTTCGCAATGCCGGGAGAACTTGCCTGGCTTGGGGTAAAAGAAGGAGATTTGGTCAAAAAAGGACAGGTGCTTGTCAGGCTTGATACAACCAATCTCTACGCCTCTTACGAGATGGCAACTTCCGACCTTCGATTGGCCCAGGCGGTACTGGACAGAGTCTACGACGAAGTCAAGGGGCACGAAACCGACGAAAGCTTCCTCTTAAGAGAAAAAAGAACCACGGCCGAAGTTACCAAAGACAAAGCATATAGGGCGTTAACTATCGCTGGGAAAAATCTGTCCAACGCCAGCCTACGTGCCCCGTTTGACGGTGTGATTGCAAATGTTACCTATCCTTTTCCGGGGATATATCTATTCAATACCAACTACATGATTCAAATTGTAAATCCCAGAACCTTTTATTTTGAGGTTGTCGCCGACCAGACTGAAGTTGTCGATTTAAAAGTTGGTCAAAAGGTTGGAATAAAACTCGACTCTTTTGATGAGGCGGTCGAAGGAATGGTGGAGTACATAAGTTTATCTCCGATAGAGGGTGAGGCAGGAGCAACCTACAAAGTAAAGATAAAAATAGATAGTTGGCCCTTTGATTTAAATAAAATAAAAGTGGGAATGACGGGGGATGCAAAATTTATACTCTCCGAGAGACAAAACGCATTGTATTTGCCGCCTAAGTTTGTTAATTCCGACCAGAAAGGAAAATACGTAAATCTCGGGAGAAAAAACAATAAAGTGTATATTGAGACAGGAATAGAGGGCGATGATAGGGTCGAGGTAAAAGGTAACATCAAAGAGGGCAATGTCGTCTATGATTAGACTCAGGAATGTATGCAAAAACTACCAACTAGGAGAAGAAATTGTTCCGGCAGTTTGTGAAGTCAATTTAGACATCAAAGAAAAAGAGTATATCGGAATCTTGGGCTCCTCGGGCTCCGGTAAATCCACACTGATGTATCTTATCGGTCTTCTGGAGACTCCGTCGTCCGGGAAGATTTATCTTGACGGAAAAGACATTTCAAAGCTTTCGGATTCCCAGCTTTCCGATTTAAGAAATCACTACATAGGTTTTGTTTTTCAGTCGTTCAATCTCATAAACCGCTATACGGTTTGGGAAAATGTGCTTCTTCCCACCAAGTATGTAAAAGGAAGACTTGATTTCGACCCCGAAAAGCGGGCCGAGGAACTCCTCAAAGAAACGGGGATCTACGAAAGAAGGAACTTTTTCCCCAATAAAATTTCCGGAGGCCAGCAACAAAGAGCGGCAATTGCCAGGGCCCTGATTATGAATCCGAAAATAGTTTTGGCGGATGAGCCAACGGGAAATCTTGACAGCAAAACCGGGGACGAAATTTTGAACCTATTGGAAAAACTAAACAAAGACATGGGAGTTACTTTGGTTTTGGTTACGCATGAGCCGAATGTTGCCGAAAGAACCAGAAGAAAAATATTCCTGAAGGATGGAAAGGTTACCCAAAAATATTTATAAATATGGGCAACGAACTAAATGATCTTATTAAGGCGGCCTACTCGGATTTCAAAAGAAACAAAGTCCGAACAGCTCTGACCTCTTTGGGGATAATGATTGGCGTCCTTTCGGTTGTGATGCTTATCGCTTTAGGACTGGGTTTGAAAAACTACATTCGGGAACAGTTTGAAAATTTGGGTACAAACCTTTTGGTTGTTCTTGCGGGCTCGGGTTTTTCGGGGGGAGGCGCTCAATCGTTTGGGCCCGGGTTGGTCTCTGGAATAAGGTTTGACGAAAAAGACGTCACCAAATTAAAAAGAATATCGGAGATTGATTATGTAGTTCCCGTCTTTTTTAAAAGTTCGGTAGCATCTTATAACGGGAAGAAAGAAACGGGATTTATATTTGGTACAACCGAAGAGATTTTCTCCCTTCTTAATCTGAAGGCCCAAAGCGGCTCGTTGTTATCAAAATCCGATATTCAGTCCGCTTCAAAAGACGTTGTCTTGGGAGCAAGCATCGCCGGAAAGCTTTTCGAAGACCCGTCCGCTGCGGAAAGCAAAATAATACGGCTGGAAAATCAACGTTTTAGAATTATAGGAATAGCTCAAAAAAAGGGCGACAATGAAATGGACAACGCTATTTTTATGTCATATAAAACCACATTCGGGAGTCTAAACCCAGACAAAGAATTCTTTACGATTTATTTGGGAGTTTCTTCCAAAGAAAATATTCCGATTGCAAAAAAGAAGGCGGAACAGGCTCTTTTGGAAAGATACGACGAGGACCAATTCTCCGTAACCGAGCAGGCGGAAATACTTTCCACGGTAAATCAGATATTCTCGGTGATTAACGCAGTTTTGGTATCAATAGGTTCAATTTCTCTTTTGGTTGGCGGGATAGGGATAATGAATATTATGTATGCGACGGTTACCGAAAGGACCAAAGAGGTAGGAATTAGACGAGCCATTGGTGCAACCCAGAAGGACATTTTGCTTCAATTCCTGACCGAATCCGTTCTGCTTTCTTTATTCGGCGGGCTGATGGGGCTTTTGCTGGCTTCTATAATTGTCCTTATAGTCAGGGCGTTCTTCCCGGTAGCAATAAACCTTTTTTCGGTACTGATCACAATAATTGTATCTTCATCGATAGGAATATTTTTCGGGGTATTTCCTGCCAGGCGCGCCGCCAAGCTCCCTCCGATTGAAGCCATAAGATATGAATAGTATTGGCTTTTTACTCTCAAGAAGCTATCATGAAATATATGGCTAAAGTCGTAATCGTAATTCCCACCTACAACGAGAGGGAAAATACAGAAAAGATGATCGAGGCTCTTGCCCAGGAGCTTCCCAAAATCAAAAACCACGAAGTGCACGTACTCTATGTCGACGATACTTCTCCGGATGAAACCTACGAAGTGGTCAGAGAAAAAGGCGAAAAATATCCATGGCTCCATCTTCTTTTAAATGCCGAGAAAAAAGGTCTGGGTGTTGCTTACGCAAAGGGCTTTGCCTTTGCGATGGATAAACTTGGAGCAGACTATGTCATGGAGTTTGACGCTGATTTCCAGCACAGACCCGACGAGATTAAAAAGCTTGTGGCAAAAATAGACGAGGGCTACGAATACATCATCGGCTCCCGCTATATTCCGGGGGGCTCGATTCCTAAGGAGTGGGGATTTAGCAGAAAGTTCTTAAGCGTTATCGGAAATTTAGTAGCCAGAGTCGGTCTTTTGATGCCGAAGGTCCACGACTTAACGACTGGATTTAAACTGACCAAATCAAGCGTTATGAAAAAGATTGACCTTGACCATCTTTATTCAAACAGTTTTGCCTATAAGGTTCAAATTCTTGGTCAGGCCATACAAGGGGGGGCAAAGTGGGCAGAAGTCCCCATCACTTTCATGGCCAGAACCAAAGGAGAAAGCAAAATTATCAAAAACGAAATGGTAGAAACTCTGAAGGTTATCTTTTTAGTTCAGATACATAATCCAAAAATCTTAAGATTTATTAAATTTGGTACAGTCGGGTTCTTGGGATTTGTCGTCAATTTTGTTTTCTTAAGAGTCTTTCGGGGGTTGGGTTTTTCGGAAACTCTCTCTTGGTTTTTTTCGACGGAGCTGGCGATTATCAATAATTACGCACTAAATAACATTTGGACCTTTAAGGAAGCAAAAATTGCCGGGCTAACTAAAACAGTAGTCAAATTTATACAGTTCAATGCAACATCGGCTGGAGCTTTAGCAATTCAATCGATTTTTGGGCCCCTTGGCGTTAGACTTGTCGGCACCCAATATGACTATTTGGTTTTAGCCGTCGTAGTCGTCTTTATGGTTCTTCCTTATAACTACGTCATGTATAACCTGATAATTTGGAGGACCTGGAAGTTTCCCCTTCTCGATAAGCTTTTTACCAAAAAGCAAGCCTGATAGTTTTTTAAAGGAACACCCCTCTACAATGAGAAAGCCAAAACAAAAAATGAAAGAAGGAGTCAGTCCGAAGGAAGCGGTTCTGGAGTTTGAAAGATTTATCGTTTCGGAATATTTAAGATACGGCTCCGTCGACGAGATTCTGAGAGCCAATAGGTTCAAGAATTTAGGGGTCTCTTATCCGGGCATTTACCATATCCTCAAGAGGTGGGGAGTGGTCCGCTCCCTGGGAAGGTCGAACCTTCCTCTAACCGAAACACTTGAACTTTTGGTAAGGGCCATCGAGGGCAAAATTCCCATCCAAACCCTTTATAGGGGAATGCCCCCGAGTTTCCGGCCCAGGCTGGCAACCGTCCACCGGGTCTACAACGAAACAAAAAAGCTGGTCAAGCAAGAAGTAGAGATCAAGGAGAGAAAGAATATAAGAAGGGTAGGAACGGCTCTGGTTATTACTCCGGGCTGGGACAGTCGCCAAATACTGGTTGCCAGGGACGTTTCCCCGGCCAGAGGAGACGTCGGCAAGCCCCACGGTTCTTTATCCTTGCCAATGGGTTTTTCGAAAATGGGGGAGAAGGAGAAAGCCATCTTAAGGGTTCTTCAGCAGGAGGTCTTTACCGGCAAGTTTCTTGAAAGCCCGGCCGAATTCAATAAAAAAGCCTCAGGGCTTATTGACGGTTCGGAGCCGTTCATGTTTATTGATATCGCGGACGTCAGGGTAGCCGTTTATCATCTAGTCCTTCCTCCGGAGCTTTCGTCTCCGGACAACTTCTCCAGTTTCAAACTCAAAGGCTTTAAGTTTGTCGATGCCGAAGAATTACTACACCCAGACGACGTGGTTTTACTAAGACGGGGAATGAAGGAAATTGCCCAGGGTTACAAAGAATACGGGGCAAGGTTGGCCGAAGAGTTAGAGCCCCAACCCTTTTACGTAGACTCTTTTTTTAACCAGAGGGTTGCTCTTCTTGTTGCAGACCAAGAATCGGTCTAAATTTGCGCCCGTAGATGATTAGCCCCCGCTTGGGATCGCCGGAAATCTTCAATTTCCTGGTCACTTCCTCAACGAGCATTCCTATCCAGACCTTATCGCGCCTGACCGACCTTATTTCTCCGTCTATCTCTTTCGGCACCCATTCCTCTTCCAAATCCGTCAACATCGCCGTCGTCAGCGGTCCCTCTTCGAGCCTAACAAGTGCCTCCGTGTAAGGGGTTTGGTCTTGAAATTCTTCTGTCGCCGCCTCAGAGGAAACGACCGTAAAAGAATAGACTTCACCCCGGCCGCTAA
>Ga0156743_133_pt2 | contig 5375 bp, 6 predicted proteins | sample RifOxyD1_FD_112072 | JGI IMG/M metagenome (GOLD analysis project Ga0156743, IMG submission 112072) | Candidatus Woesebacteria bacterium RIFOXYD1_FULL_46_19
GAAAGGAGGGCCGGCGTGGTGACAATACTGACCGTCAGATTCTCTTTCAGCTCATCCGCCAAATCATCAATCAGCTCTTTGGCCCGGGCGGAATCGTAGTGATATGGCTTGACCTGGGGGTTAAAAGCCCAGGAGTTGGGTGAAATCGGACTGACGGCCCTGGGCCCGTCGAAGCCGTCCTTTTTAATGGCGTAGGCGAGGGCCTGTCTAAAGGATTTTTCCCCCAAAAGTTTATCTTGGGTATTGAAAAAGACGGCGACATAGCGGCTGTTGCCGACTTCTTTTTCGACTTCGACCACCCCCCATTCGTTAAAAGGCTCGGGGTTAAAAATACTTTCAAGAATGTCTATCTCCCCGAGTTTAAAGCCCAGCTTGGCTCTTTCTTCCGTGGGGTAAAACTTAATAATTTTTCTGTTTCCGTCCTTATCCACCAAGACCAGTCTTTGGATAAAGCCGGCCGAAACCGTCGCCTTGGTGACTCTCCATTCTCCGGTTCCCAAGAGGCCTTTACTAAAAGTAGGTTTGGAAACCACATAAGGGAATGGAGCAAAAGCGCTCTCAAGCTTGAAGACCAGTGTCTTTTCGTCCGGCCTCTCTATTTGGGCATCGGAAAACTGGTAATTAATACTGGTACTGGTTACCTTTTTGCCGTCTTGCCAGAAGATGTTGTCTTTTAGCTTAAAAACCCAGGTTTGGCCGCCGTCGGGACTTTCCCAAGAGGAGGCCAGGTCGGGGGCAACGGTGCCGTCTTCTTTGATTTTGGTCAGACCATTGCCTATCAGGCTCAAAACCGAACCGGGCAGGTTTTCCGTCCGGTAGCGGCCGACCATTCCGACCCTTTCGGTATTTCTTGTTAGGAGTGAGGGACCAAGAATTCTCAAAGCCAGAAAGGCGATCCCTCCCAAAAAGGCCCCCAGTAGGATGATTGCCCTGAAGCGGACGATGAAAGCCGCGAGTAACCTGATAAAGTACCTAATAGTAAGCATAGGCGACCAAAAGTCAGATGAGAATTTGAATTAAGGCCAAAATGACGAAGAGTGCGGCGAGGACAAAAGTCGCTTTAAAGATAAGCTTTTCCAGTCCCCTTCTGGCAAAACTGACCCCACCCGAGCCCCAAACCCGGCCGAAACCGGTGCCTTTGGTTTGAACGAGAATCGCCCCGACAAGAAGCATGGAAACGGCGATTTGTAGGACCAAGAGGACGTTTCTCATAGGCTATCATTATACCTTAAAAGGGCCTAAAACCTAAATTACTTAAAAAGCCAATGCATCAAGGAGGTAATCAGGGAAAGAAGAAAAGAAAAGCCGATGTAGGCGAAAATTCCGTCCAAAGAAAAGCTGGGAAGACTAAACCAGTCGGTGGATAAACCCAAAAACACAAAATTGCCAATTTTAAAACCGGGGACAACCAAAGTCACCAGGTAGAGGGCCACGGCGCTTGAGACCCACTTGAAGAGCCCGAAGGTAAGCAAATTTAAGGGAAGAATGAGAAGATTGATTAAGGGCCTGACGACCAAAGAAGCCGCCATCAGCCCCAGTCCGGCCAAAAGAAGGGTTTTAACCCCCTCCGAAAAGACCAGTCCACTCGTTACGGTTGAAGCCAGATAAAGAGCGACGGCGTCAATGACGTAGTGCCTGATCAGGCTTTTCATCTTACTACCAGTATTGGCTTAAAAGGTCTCTAAAGTCAAGACAGAGGAGGATTATCTTTTTTCGTGATTCGTCCCACGAGCACTCGTATTTTATCTCTGAATTTGGAAATTTGAATCTTTTTGAATCTGATTAAAATCACCAAAACCAGGATGAGAAGGAGCGAAAGAAGGACAATCGCACTTTCAAGAATTATTTGGTTTTTGTTGGTCGGCACCTGAACCTGGCTATCGGCAACAAGAACGGTGACGGTCTCGGGGGTACTTCTCCCCAGGAAACTGTAAGGAACGGCCGATTCGATTTCGTAATGAGCGTATGGGAGGAGAACCTCGATGATTTCCGTCTTGGTGTTACTGCCGTTAAAAGAAACGGCAGGGGAAAGATTGTATAAAGCAACCGGGCCGGGATTTCTGATGGTGATGTCAAGCCTGGTGGGGCCAAAAGGGACGGGTCTTTTGGTGACGACCGTAATTTCGGGATGGCTGACCCGCTCTTCCGGAAGAGTGCCGAAACTGACAAAGACGTCTTTCTGAGGATTGGGCCCAAGTTTATAAGAGCCCGGCGGATACGGCTTTTGGGGGTCTTTACCGTGGATAACGAAAGTGAAGTGTCTCAAGTCGAGTTTTGAAAAGAAGTCAACCCCTCCGGTCGTTGACGCCCAGGTGGGGTCGATCGGAATCCAGGCTTTTTTCGACTCGTCCCAATATTCGGGCCAGGCATGAAGAACGTCAGCCACCAAACTCAAGGGTTGGATTTCCGGGTTTTCGGTGTAGGCATAGCCGTTGATTTCTCTGGCCGGGATTCCGGCCGAGCGGGCCAGAGCGATAAAAAGGTCGGTGAATTCCATGCAGATGGCGTTAGTCGGGTTTTCCAGAGCTTTGACGGCGCCAAAGCGCTCGACATTGGGCCTGACGCGTTCATAATCATAGCTGAGCGTTTGCCAAACGTAATCGTAGATGGCTGCGGGAGTTTTTAGTTTTTCTGCCAGCTCTTTTATCTTCGGATTACTTGTTTCCCAAAACTCTCTTTCCTTGAGATTTTCTTGCAGAGTCTCTTCCCGCGTCCCCGGGAATGAACGGGGGGCTGCGAAAATCTGAACGATTCCTTTGACCTCAACGTCGATTCTTTCCCGACTTTTAAGTACGAAGGTAGCGAGCCAGTTTCCGTCGGAGTCGACATAAATGTTTTCCGGTTTGGGGTTAACGACCTGATAATAAACACGCTGCAAGGCGGTATCGGGGGGAAGAGCAATATCCACCTTGGCGCTCTTACTTAGGGGGTTTTCCAGGTGATAATTGAGAGTGAAGGAAAATACCTGAAAAGCCCCGAAGCCTGCGGTTACTCCGGTTCTTTCTACATCTTCCTTCTCAAAAAAGTAAATAACTCTTCCTTCCTCGGTTTTGACTTCTTTGGGTTTCGGGGAAATATATGCCTCGGTTCCGAAAGTAGCCGGAACGGAAAAGCTGACATTGTAACTTCTGAAATTCTCATCTGAAGACAATCTTGGAATGGAAATCTCCCAGACTTCTCCCGTTCTTGCCGCAAAGCCGGCTTCCTCAAATAAAACAGTAAAAATCCTTTTCTCGCCCTTACCGACAAGAGCCTCCGGGAAATCTATCGTCAGTGAATTTTTTGCTCCTTCTTTGGATAACTTAAAGGGTAAGGCCTTTGAGCCTTCAAAAACCGATATATTTTTTGGCTCGATGTTATCTAAAACCAAAGAATATGAAGTAGCGTATAGGTCGGAAAAAAGGTTTTCCAAGGAGATCAGATGGGAAACAAAGGTCGTTCCTCCTTTTTCAATTTTATAGTTGACGGTTACATCCGTTGCAAATTCTCCTGCTGCCAAAGAATGTCGGGGGAAGACTAGAAGCAAAAAGGACAATATAAAAAAAAGAAAAATCTTCTTGAGCATCACTTTTAAAGTATAGCGGATTTAAGTGGGCCTTTGCAGCCTCTCAATAGCGAAATTATAACACTTGGAGAGTAATAGCTAGGGTTTAACCCAGTGGAAATCTCACGTATCGCCAACCATTTTCGTCGACTAAGTCTTTCAAAAACTGAGAAAAATCACCTTTCCTTGAGTATTCTAGTACATCTGCGATTGTATGGATTGTTTGAAGATGAAGACTACCGTCAAGCGTGACCGAATCTAAAGATCCCTGTTCATAAGATAATTGCCCCATGTAATAAACAGACAAAACCTGTTGCTCTCTAGGAAATTCAGAGAAGCTTCTGTTTACTCGAATAGAAACAATGTCACGTCCTTTATCCACCAAGCGGGTTAAAACGATTGGCGGCTCTAACCGCTCTTGAGTTTTTGAAGGAGGGTCTAAGAGTTCTACTGCCCAAACAAGAGTTGGTGCGTGTCCAAGGTCTTTAGTAACGTGCAAATTATGCCGATAAAGAAAAGCCTCTGAAATCTTGTTATCCGCGACCGTTCTGTCAGCCTCTTTGGGTAAACCCATATCAAACCCCTTAATCAAGCAGATAATACTCCGTGGTACTATAAAGTCAAGCCTGTATTTAAATAATATTGACTACCATAATTACCATAGTTTTGGGTTAATTTTGGGTCTTGACACCTTCGGGTTTTCTTTGTATTTTGATTAGAGATGGCTCCGATTATTTACAAAAGACAAGGTCAAATACTGGATTTTATTAAACAGCACATCCAGGCAACAGGCAGCGCTCCTACATTGAGACAAATTGCCGAAGCCATAGGCGTCTCTTCTCTCGCCACGGTTCACGAACACCTGGCCGCCCTTGAAGAAAAGGGTCTCATCAAAAGAAAACAGGGAAAAACCCGAGCCATTGACGTCACCGGTCCGGTCAGTTTCCAGGAAGAGGGCATGGACGTCCCCATCCTGGGTTTTATTGCCGCCGGCGCCCCAATTGAACCCTACACCGACCCCAACGCCACCATGGCCATTCCTGTCGATTTTACCTCCAAAACGAAAAGAGTTTATGTTCTTCAGGTGCGGGGAGAGAGCATGATTGAAGAGCAGATCAGGGACGGAGACTATGTCGTCGTCGAGCAGACGGATAATGCCACCGACGGAGAAATCGTCGTTGCCCTTCTTGACAACGGCATGGCCACTTTAAAAAGATTCTTTAAAGAGGCAACCAGAATCAGGCTTGAGCCGGCCAATGCCAAAATGAGCCCAATCTTCGTCAAAAACGTCAGGATTCAAGGAAAAGTGGTCGGCTTAATCCGAAGGTACGGCAGAAATTAAGCGTGACGCCTTCTGAGGTGGGTCCTGATATAGAAGAAAACCGCTAAAAGCCCCAGTCCGACAATGACAATTTGAAACTTCCTAAAATAGGGCTCGATCGAAAGCCAGTTTTGGCCCAGTTTAAGTCCCAGCCAGGCCAGGAAGGCGGACCAGATAAAAGAGCCGATAAAGGTCAGAATCGAAAAATAGGTCAGGTTCATTTTGGCGATACCGGCCGGAAGGGAAATAAAAGTCCTGACAATGGGCAGAAGTCTTGAGGTAAAGGTTACGGCCTGACCGTATTTTATATACCAGGCTTTGGCCTTGTCGTATTCTTCCTCCCTCATCAAAAGCCACTTTCCCCATTTTCTAATGGCAAACTTTACCCACTCTTCTCCCTTGGTATAACCCAGCCAGTAAGCAAGGAGAGAGCCGGAGAGGTTTCCCAAGGCGCCGATAAAAACAACCAGCCAAAAATCCAGGATGCCGCGGCCGGCCAGAAAACCGGCA
>Ga0156743_130_pt1 | contig 4174 bp, 3 predicted proteins | sample RifOxyD1_FD_112072 | JGI IMG/M metagenome (GOLD analysis project Ga0156743, IMG submission 112072) | Candidatus Woesebacteria bacterium RIFOXYD1_FULL_46_19
AGCAGCCAGGCCAAGACAAAAAACGACTCCTTTTTTCGGGACTTGAGAAGCCAAATTAATCCCACCAGGAAAAAGACGATGTTAACGCCGTAGATAAGACCGTGGCCCGGAAGGCTGAACTGATAATGGGTTCCCCCGCGGCTGGCCAAGAAATCCAAGGAAAAATGCGAAAAATAATTTTTGACAAAACGTGACCCAAAATACGTTCCCTTGTTGTAGATAATTCTTGAAATAGATGACGAATATTTAGAAAGTGCCCTGCTATCGTTTATTTGGGCAATGGCCCCTTCGTCAATGATGGCCACTTTTCCGTATCTTGCCTGTCCGGCCGGACCAATTAGTTGCCAAAACATCGGGACAAAAAAGATAATGGCTATCGCCGAGGTAAAAAATAGGTGTACCTTTGCCTTTTTCCAAAGAACCCTTAAATCCTTCCAGTAAAGAATCTTGGTAGCAGCAATCATGAGAGGAACAAATATTCTTGCCGAATTGTATGTCCAAACGGAAAGCCCCAAAAGAAATGTCGCTAGCACCAAGTATTTAGATTCTTTGAGCCCTTTCAAGAAAAAGTAAAAGCCGGGAAGAATCAAAGCCAGTGCCAAGTTTGCCTCAAAGGCCCCCCGAGACAGAAAAAGACTCCAGGGTTCGATGGCGACAAGAAGCGACGACAAAAGGGCCACTTTTGGATTAAACAGTTTCCTGGCAAGAAAATAAGTAAAAACAACGGTGACAATTCCCGCCAGAACCCCCGGCAGCCTGACGGCAAGAGCGGTAAGCCCGAAAATTGCCTCTGATAGTGCCGTTAAGTAAATATAAACAGGCAGTTTGTAATCCCCGTAGGCTCTAAATATCGTCGGCAGTACTGCCCCCCATTCGTCCTTGCCGGTTTTTAATATCGAATAGGCGTTATAACCGTGAGATATCTCGTCCCAGTTAAGCGCCGGGGGTACCTTTTCTATCCCCGCAAATCTCAAGGCTATCGCCAAAAGAACGATTAGAAGAAAAAGCGAATTGTTTTTTAGAAAGTTTTTCATCGATTTTCTTTAAAGATAAAGGCTCCTTTGCCGTTTGGGTAATCCAGCCGATAAACGTCTTTTCCCTTCTTTTCAAGTTCATCCAAGAAGTCCCAGGGGGAACCGATTAAAAGCATTTTCTCTGGCTTTAGAAAATCTTCGAAATTGGGCCTTCTAAATAATATTTTCTCACTGTGGCCGCCCGTTTTCAAAAAAATTTCTCTATCCCAGTCGCAGTAAAAAAGAACATAGAGGTAAGGAAGACCAGTATTTAGGGGCCCGTAGCCGCCGAAGGTATCGGTAATAACAATATTGTCATATTTATCCCTATTTTCGCAGGCATAAGTCGCTACTTCTTTATATCCGTACTGCCAATATTCAGAGTAATACCTTGGAAAATGGTGGGTATAAATATCGGCAAAATAGACGAAGTTAATGGCGAGAACGGCCAAATATAAAAAGACGCCCCAGCTTTTGACTTTTTTGGTTAAGTAGTCAAAGCCGTGGCCTAAAACGATAGCGAAGAAAGGAATCCAAACCAAGGCTCTTAATGGGTGCTGCTCGTTCATTGTCAAAGAAGCGGGCAGGGGCCCGACGAAAAACCAGAAAAGGGCGAGTCCTTTAAGCTTTTCGTTCTTAGATTTGATGAGGGCATAAACTCCCAAAAAGAAAAGGGGGAGGTCAACTGCCAACAAAAGTCCCAAATCGGGGTATCCCGGTGGTGTAAAAGCGAGGCCCTTCCAAAACCAAAATCTTAAATCATAATAGTTAAGATATTTGCCTAGCCAATGGATAAAGATTAGATAAAAGTCGTTATCAAAGATTCTTTCCCCAAGGTTTTCATAACTTCCCAAATGTAAAGCATTTCCTAAAGATGCTTCTCTTAATATAGATGTGGAAGCTGCTCGCTGGCTAATAGCCTCGGTAAAGAAAGTAAGTTTTAAAAAAGGGGTAGCAAAAATTGCAAGAACAATTCCTGCAACTAGAAATTGTTTTTTGATCTTAATTTTGGCCAGCTCAATCCTGTCTTTAAAAAGAAAAAATAAGAGTAGGGCAACCAAGGGAGTAAAAAGCCTTTCGGCATGATAGGCCCAAACCGAGAGACTGAAAGAAGCTACGCTTCCTGCTAGAATCAATGCCTTTTTACTTTTTGTCCAAAGGATAAAAAGCCAAGAGCCAAGTAAAAGAAAGAAAAGTGCGGTTATCGCCTCAAAACTTCCTCTTGAGAAATGTATATGCCAGGGCAAGACCGAGAGCCAAAATCCCCCAAATAAGGACCCCGCTTTCGATAAACCCAAAGAACTTAGGAAAAAAATTAATATGACTGCGGTTAAGGAGCCAATTAGAGCAACCGGAAGTCTGACCGCAAACTCAGTCAGCCCGAAGAGATAAATAGAAGGAACCGCAAGATAAATATTAACGGGGGGCTTATAATCTCCCGCAGAACGAAATGCCAAGGGGAAAGATTCGCGAAACTCGTCTTTTCCTGTATTTAATATGGAGTAGGCGTTATATCCTATTGCCACCTCGTCCATTGATAGGCTGACCGGATACTTCTCAATAGAAAGAAGGCGCATTGTAAGCGCCAAAACCAATACCGCAAAAACCAAAACTTTAAAATGTCTGTTTATGACTTCGTCCAAATGAACCATAACATCCTTCCTAAAAGAAATGCGCCATAAATAAAGGATCCGATTAGAAAAGTTCGTTTTAGTTTGGGAGACAACTTCTTAATGCCCTCATGGCTCATAAAAAGATAAATTAACAGGATGGGGAAAAGGAATGCAAAATTTCTTTTTCCGACCAAAAAGGCAAAAGCTCCAAAGGTAAGAAGTATCCAAAAAATCTTCCAGTTCTTTTTTGCCAAAAAGTAAACTGTTCCCAAAACCCACGGAAAAAATAATACTCCCGAAATGGGGTTTACCCTAGGTGGAGAAAAATTCGTGCCGTCTCCCGACTGAAAGTACCAACGAGGAGAAAAGAAGGAAACATAGTTAAAAAAATTATCAGCCAGAACAAAAGCTTTGTTGTAGATAAGAGTCGCCGCAAGCTCCTCTTTTGCCGGGCCGAAAGCATTCCATCTCATGTCCTCTATTGCCATTAGTTTTTCCGGAGCAAAGATAGACGTGATACTGGCTTTTGCATATTGAGGAAAACTGGCTATTTCAATCAAAACACTCCCCGGATGGAAAAGAAGCCATAAAATGGCTGGAGAAAGGAAAATAAAGGGAAAGAATTTCTTGAAAAATTTCATTACTTTTGGGCTCATCTATGGTGGGCCACTTAATTATACCGAACTTATTGCGAATTTTTACTGATAGTCTTAATTATGTAAAAAGCGGGTTCTCCGCTGGGAGAATAGACCGTCTTTTCCAGATTCAGTTTCGGGTCCCCCGAGAACTCTGAGGGGTAAAGCCTATTAGAAGGAAAGACAAATAACGTCTCTTTGTCCCCCCGCTCTGTCGGCCAGTCGACGCTTCTAAATTCGAACCTGCCAACTTTTTCCGGCCTTAATACATCCGGATTCTTATAGTACTCACCGCCCACCTTGAAAGAGGCAACCTCCTGGTATTCCGAAATTGGTATCACCTGGTTAAAAAGCAGGTGGATGTAGCTTTCGGTATTGGGGTCATCAATGACTACCCTTAAGGTCGAAGGTTGGTCTTTAATAAATTGACTTACCTCTTTATAACCATAGTCCCAGTCTCGCCACCTGGTAATCGGCGTCAACTCCAATAATCCAAAAAGGTAGGCAAAAACGGAATATAAAATGCCAACCAAAGAGACAAGAATGACCAGGTTCTTCATTTTACTAATCAAGGAAAGAAGCTGTCCAAAACCCAAGGCGGTAAGAAGGGTTAGGGGTAAAAATAACAGTATGGCTCGATAGGTATGAAAGGGGTCGGCCGTCAAAGCCGCCGGTATCGGCGCCAGAGCCAGCCAGAATAAAAAGTATTTGGCATCTTTGATTTTTTTCTTGAAAAACGCCCAAACGCCGATCAATAAAAGCGGTAATTGCCATAGATAAAAGACGCTGTAGCCTTCGACTCTCCTTTGAGGATTATAGTCATTCTGCCAAAATAAGTTGCTCGGCGAAAAGTAATGCAAATACAAAGACAGAAATTCTCTTGGTGCTAGATAAAGCTTCTGCCAATCACCCA
>Ga0156743_130_pt2 | contig 1273 bp, 2 predicted proteins | sample RifOxyD1_FD_112072 | JGI IMG/M metagenome (GOLD analysis project Ga0156743, IMG submission 112072) | Candidatus Woesebacteria bacterium RIFOXYD1_FULL_46_19
GTTAACAGAAAGAGTTGCGGCAAAGACAAGGCTAGAGCCAAAAAGAAGCCAGAAATCCACAACCTCCATTTTTTCCACCAAAACTTTTGACTGACGATGGAAATGCCAACAAACAAAGGGGCAACGAACCTGGGGGCCTGGTAGCTATACATCGAGAAAACGAAAAAGGCAAGACTGAAAAAGAAATATTTCTTTTCATCCGTGTTGGTAAATCTAAGCCAGAGATAAATCCCGACGCTGAAAGCAAGGAGGGCCAAATTTCCTTCAAAGGCGCCCTGGCTATAAAAAATGGCCCAGGGGGAGACGGCAACCATCAGCGCCGAAATAAGGGCTACTTTCTTTGACTTAAAAAATTCTCGAGCGATAAGAAAACTGGTCAAAATAAGCAGTGTCCCAGAAATGGCGGACAGGGCCCGGGCAGCTATAACCGTAGGCCCAAAAAGGAAAAAAATCGGGACAGACAAATAGACATAGGCCGGCAGGAAAAATACTTCGAAGGACCGGAAAATTATTGGAAATTTTTGTCCGTATTCGTCGGCGCCGGTAGACAAAAGCGACCAGGCGTTAAATCCGAGGGCGGCTTCATCCCGAAAAAACCCCAGGCCGTTGTCACCCAATCGATAAAAACGCAAGGTAACACCCAAAAGAATGATGCCGGCCAGCAGGGCTACGACTAGTTTTTTGCTCATCGCAATGCTCCTTTAATGTAAAAAGCACCGAAGGCCAGGACTTCTAAAAATGCCAGCGAAAGAAAAAGGATTCTCCATTTTTTTTGCCAGGTCATAATCTGCCTCCCTCCCAGCGCCATTAAAACGATAAAGGGTACGGCAAGCGGCAACGTTTGTGTAAAACTCCTCCACTCAAAAATAAAGACTGCCAAAAGAGCCAGCCCGCTATAAACAACCAAAAACTTTTTATATTTATTAAGATGCGGGCTGGCAAAACCGACGATAAAAAGCACGAATTGAAAGAAGAAAAACTTCTGACGCTCTTCCACCCCAACCCGCTCTCTTGGGTGTCCCGCAAAAAAATAATTGCCGATATCAAGGTTTTCCATAACTACCGATAACTGCTGATTGACCACTTCCCTTGGCCAATTTAAGAAAAATACCGTTAGGTCTGAAGGGGCAACTTTTCCTCTTTTCCAAGTGACATTCATCTTTGCTTCTTGGACGTCTTCACGAAAGTTAGTCCAGAACAGGTCTTTGGGAACGGGAAGTGACCAGAGCCATGGCGTAAGAAGTAGAGTAACGATAATCCAAATTGCCATTCT